>Ga0255757_10000393_pt1 | contig 42725 bp, 39 predicted proteins | sample 071ome_27_FD_179957 | JGI IMG/M metagenome (GOLD analysis project Ga0255757, IMG submission 179957) | Coastal salt marsh microbial communities from the Groves Creek Marsh, Skidaway Island, Georgia - 071409AT metaG (version 2) | ecosystem: Environmental > Aquatic > Marine > Intertidal zone >...
CGAACGGAACCGGTTGGCGGGCATTGACCCCGTGGACACGAACCGGGCCGGTCGTTAAATTCCCCCCGCGCGCGCACTGCGGTGTGCTGCGCGGTCTGTCTGACGCAGGGAAAGTGACCAATGGGTGGCGACTTCTTCAAGGTTTGGGGCGCAGCACTGGTGGCGCTGACGGTTGCACTGGCAATCGGCATCGGCATCAATGAAGTGACCCATAGCGATCATCTCGATATCAAGGCCTACGCCGTGGCCGTGCCCGAGTCGGGCGAGGCTCCGGCCGCAGAGCCCCAGGAAGAGGTGCTTGATCCGGTCGCGCCGCTGCTGGCCTCCGCCGATCTCGGCGCGGGTGAGAAGGCGTTCAAGCGTTGCAGCGCCTGCCACAGCTACGAGAAGGGCGGCCCGAACAAACAGGGTCCGAACCTGTTCGGTGTTGTCGGAAACACGGTCGGTTCCCATGCCGACTTTGGCTATTCCGCGGCTCTCAAGGAACTGGGCGGCGAGTGGACCTACGACAAGCTCAACGCCTTCCTGGCCAAGCCGAAGGATCTGGTCCCGGGCACGAAGATGAACTTCCCGGGCTTCAAGAGCGTCAAGGACCGCGCCAACGTGATTGCGTTCCTGCGCGCACAGGCTGACAATCCGTCGCCGCTCCCGGCGCAGTAGTCCGGGCCCGACATTTCGAATTCAACGAAGCGGCGCGAAAGCGCCGCTTTGCATTTGGAGCAACGTTTCCGTGTCTGAAACCCTCGATCCCGGTTTCGCCGCCCTCGCACACACCCTGGCCGACGCGGCCGCACCGGTGGCGATGCGCCATTTCCGCACGCCGCTGACCATCGAGACCAAGGACGACGCCAGTCCCGTCACCCGCGCCGACCGGGAATCGGAAGCCGCCATGCGCGCGCTGATCGACGAGGCCTTCCCCGAACACGGCATCCTGGGCGAGGAGTACGGCCCCGAGCGCACCGACGCCGAATACGTCTGGGTGCTGGACCCGATCGACGGCACCCGCGCCTTCATCAACGGCATCCCGCTCTTTGCCACCCTGATCGCGCTCGTGCGCGACGGTGTGCCGGTTCTGGGGCTGAATTCCTACCCTGCACTGGACGAACGCTGGCTGGCGACGGCCGATACTCCGACCCTTCATTGGGGTCTCGGCAATGAGGGTGCGCCGGTGCAGGTCGCCGGATGCGCCAGCCTGTCCGCCGCGCGGATGTGCACGACCTCGCAGGATATGTTCAACGAACCCGACCTGGCGCGATACCTCAGCCTCAAGGGCGGTGTCGCGGATACCCGCTTTGGCACGGACGCCTATGCCTATGCGATGGTCGCCTCCGGCCATTGCGATTTGGTGGCCGAAAGCGGCATGCAGCCCTACGACTATCTCTCCCACGCTGTGATCGTGGAAGGCGCGGGCGGCGTCATCACCGACTGGGAGGGCAAGCCGCTGCGGATCGATTCGACCGGCTCTGTGCTCGCCGCAGGCGATGCGCAGGTCCACGCAGCGGCACTGGAAGCCCTGAAGACATCGTGAGGGTTCGCGCATGAGCAAGGACGTCCGTATCGCCATTTCCTGCCCCGACCGCACAGGCCTGCTGTCCGCGCTGGCGGGCCGCCTATTCGATCTCGGTGCGGATATGGGCGACGCCAGTTTCGCCGTCCTCGGCCAAACGGCGGAGTTCGCCGCCGTCGCCCGCCTGCCGGAGAACCTGTCCGCCGACGACATCCGCACCGCGCTGGCAGGTGTGGAGGAACTGGGCGGCGCCCAGATCGACGTGACCGCCATCGCCGAGGACGCGCCGCGCGCAGACACGGGCCAGGTCACCCACCGGGTCGAGATTCGCGGCGCCGACCAGCCGGGGCTCGTCGCGCGGCTGACCGAAGCCTTCGCCGACTACGAGGCGAACATTGTGCGCATGGATTGCGAACGCGTGCCCGCGGGCGCGATGGGCGACTACCTGATCCGCATCGAGGCGTGGATTCCCGAATCCCGCGCCGCCACCTGCCTGGCCGCCGTGGACAGCACCGCGCAGTCGCTCGGCCTGTCGAGCCGCGCGGAGCCCGTCTGAAGGGCCAATTCCGGCGGGATTGTGCCAGCATTGCGGCGCCGAAGCGGCGTCGGCTAACAAGCGCGTGACGCGGACACGGTTTTCCTTGATCGCGCGCGCATTCTTGCCCCATCTAGCTTGAGCTTTCACCTTCGTGCCGGGAGGACATCATGTTCCGAACGACCTGTCTCGCCGCCGTAACCGGGCTCGGTCTCGCTGCCGCCTCGGTCATCCCCGCCCTCGCGCTCGGTGGGACGAACGGCCCGGCCCATGGCATGGCCATGCACGGCGCGCCGAAATACGGCCCGGCCTTTTCCCATTTCGACTACGTCAATGTGGGTGCGCTGCAGGGCGGCGAGGATGTGCGCCGCGCCGTCGGCACCTTCGACAGCCTCAACCCCTTCATCATTCAGGGAAACCCCGCCGCCGGGGTCGGGCTGATCTACGACACACTCACCACCGCGTCCGCGGACGAACCGTTCACCCAGTACTGCCAGCTCTGTATCACCATGGAAGTACCGGACGACCGCTCCTGGGTGGAATACGAGCTGCACCCCGAAGCACAGTGGCACGACGGCCAGCCGATCACGCCCGCCGACGTGATCTTCTCTTTCAACGCGCTGCGTGAGAAGGGTGCGCCCTTCTACCGCTTCTATTACCGCGATATCGCCGAGGTCGAGCAGACCGGCCCGAACAAGGTGAAGTTCTCCTTCGGCGACGCCCAGAATCCGGAGCTGGCGCTCATCATCGGCCAGCTTCCCGTGCTCCCGGCGCATTACTGGGAGTCGCGCGACTTTTCACAGCCGACGCTGGAGGTGCCGCTGGGCAGCGGCCCCTACAAGATTTCCGACGTGAAGACCGGCCGCTCGATCACCTTTGAGCGTGTGCCCAGCTACTGGGGCCGGAACCTGCCGGTGAACATCGGCCGCAACAACATCGCCACCCTGCGGTTCGAGTACTTCCGCGATCCCGGCGTGTCGCGCATCGCACTGATCTCGGGCGAACTGGACCGGATGGTGGAAAACTCCTCCAAGGCCTGGGCGACCGAATACACCGACACCAAGCCGGTCAAGGACGGCATGCTGATCCTCGGCGAGTTTCCCGAGGAACGCACGGCGCCGATCCAGGGTTTCGTGTTCAACCTGCGCAAGCCGATGTTCCAGGACCGCCGCGTCCGTGAGGCGATGTCGCTGGCCTTCGACTTCGAGTGGTCGAACAAGAATCTTTTCTATGACGCCTACACCCGCACCGACAGCTACTTCGACAACTCCGACCTCGGCAGCCGGGGACTTCTGAAAGATGCGGGCGAGGAAGAGCGCGCAATCCTCGAGAAATACCGGGGCAAGCTGCCGGAGGAAGTTTTCACGGCGGAATTCGTCCCTCCCTCCACCGACGGGTCGGGTGCGCGCGGCATCCGCGGCAACCTGCGTAAGGCCGCCAAGCTGCTGGAGGAGGCCGGCTGGGTCATCAAGGACGGCGTCCGCGTCAACGAGAAGACCGGAGCCGCCTTCCTGTTCGAGATCCTGCTGGGCAGCCAGACCTTCGAACGGATCGCGCTGCCTTACGCGCGCAACCTCGAACGCCTCGGCATCGAGGCCGATGTGCGTGTCGTCGATGCGTCCCAGTACCGCGAACGCACGGACCAGTTCGACTTCGACATGATTTCAGGCATCTGGGGACAGTCGGAATCGCCTGGCAACGAACAGCGCGATTTCTGGTCGAGCGATGCTGCCAAACGGCCCGGCTCACGCAACCTGATCGGCATCGCGGATCCGGTGATCGACGAGCTGATTGAGCTGGTCGTGTCGGCGCCTGACCGCGACAGCCTGATCCAGCGCACCCGTGCGCTGGACCGCGCGCTGGTCTGGGGCCACTACGTCATCCCCCACTGGCACATCACCGTGGACCGGCTGGCCTACTGGGACCGCTACGGCATTCCCGAGGTCATCCCGCGCCAGGGCGTGCAGACCGACACCTGGTGGATCGACCCCGATAAGGACGCCGCCGTGCGCGCCTATCGCGGCAACCGCTAGTCTCCGTCGTCTCTGGCGCCAACGCGAAGACGCAAGATAGTCTCGACCCATGCTTGCCTACATCATCCGTCGGCTGCTGCTGATCATCCCGACCCTGTTCGGCATCATCCTGCTGAACTTCGTCATCGTGCAGTTCGCGCCGGGCGGGCCGGTCGAGCAGATGATCGCGCAGATCCAGGGCACCGCCGTGGACGCGACCTCGCGCGTCTCGGGCGGGCTGGGCGATGCCGGGCCGCAGGGCGCGGATCAGCTGCGCGCCGACACCACGACGAGCTTTGAATCCAAGTATCGCGGGGCGCGGGGCCTGCCGCCGGAATTCGTCGCGGAACTGGAAAAGATGGTCGGCTTCGACAAGCCGCCGCACGAACGCTTCCTCCTGATGGTGAAGAACTATCTACAGTTCGATTTCGGGGACAGTTTCTTCCAGAGCCGGCCCGTGGTGGACCTTGTGCTGGAGAAGCTTCCGGTTTCCATCACGATCGGCTTCTGGACGACGTTGTTCCTGTACGGCATCTCGATCCCGCTGGGCATCGCCAAGGCGGTGCGCGACGGCACCCGCTTCGACGCCTGGACCAGCGCCATCGTGATCGGCGGCAACGCACTGCCGTCCTTCCTGGTCGCGATCCTCGGCATCCAGCTCTTTGCCAGCGGCAATTTCGTGAACTGGTTCCCCCTGCGTGGGCTGACCTCGGACAATTTCGACCAGCTCAGCCTGCTCGGCCAGATCGCGGACTACTTCTGGCATATCGCGCTGCCCATCGGCGCGCTGGTGATCGGCGGCTATGCCGCGATGACCATGCTGACCAAGAACTCCTTCCTCGACCAGATTTCCCAGCAGTACGTCATCACCGCGCGGGCCAAGGGGCTGGAGGAGCGCCGGGTGCTGTACGGGCACGTCTTCCGCAACGCCATGCTGATCGTGATTTCGGGCTTTCCGGCGGCCTTCCTGTCGATCCTGTTCGGCGGCGCACTGTTCATCGAGATCATCTTCTCCCTCGACGGGCTCGGCCTTCTGGGCTTCGAGGCGGTTCTGAACCGCGACTACCCCATCGTCTTCGCCACACTGTATGTCTTCGGTCTGATGGGCCTGCTCATCAAGCTGGTCACCGATATGACCTATGTGCTGGTCGATCCCCGGATCGACTTCGAAAGCCGGGAGGTCTGACGTGGCGGCGGACACAAGGGATTCAGGTTCGCGCCGGTTTCTCGGCATGACGATCACCCCGGTCACCGCGCGGCGGCTGGCGAATTTCCGCGCCAACCGCCGGGGCTACTGGTCGCTCTGGGCGTTCCTCGCACTGTTTTTCTTCTCGCTGTTCGCCGAGTTCATCGCCAACGACAAGCCGCTGATCGTGCGCTACGACGGCGGCATCTACCTGCCGATCTTCAACGCCTATCCGGAGACGACCTTCGGCGGCGACTTCGAGACGGAGGCCGACTACACTGATCCCTTCGTGGTCGAACTGATCGGGGAGAAGGGCTGGCTCTTGATGCCGCTCATTCCCTACAGCTACGACACGCCGGTGACAGACCTGCCCACCCCTGCTCCCTCACCGCCCACGACGCAGAACTGGCTGGGCACGGACGACCAGGCGCGCGACGTGTCGGCGCGGCTGATCTACGGCTTCCGGATTTCCGTGCTGTTCGGCGTCACTCTGACGGTGTTCGCCAGCATCATCGGCATCATCGCCGGGGCCGTACAGGGCTACTACGGCGGCTGGGTCGATCTCAGCTTCCAGCGCTTCATCGAGATATGGGAGGGCATGCCCTTCCTGTTCGTTCTGCTGATCGTCGCCAGCCTGTTCGTGCCGGGCTTCTGGACCCTGCTCTTCATCATGCTGCTGTTCGCCTGGACCAACCTGGTGGGCGTGGTACGCGCGGAATTCCTGCGCGCGCGCAACTTCGACTATGTGCGCGCGGCGCGCGCGCTGGGTGTGCGCAACCGCATCATCATGTTCCGCCATGTCCTGCCCAACGCCATGGTCGCCACCATCACCTTCCTGCCCTTCACGCTGGTCGGCGGGCTGACGGCGCTGACCGGACTCGACTTCCTGGGCCTCGGCCTGCCGCCGGGTTCACCCTCGCTGGGCGAACTGCTCAAGCAGGCGAAGGAGAATTTCACCGCTGAATGGCTGACTTTCGCGGCGTTTTTCTCGATCATGGTCATGCTCATGCTGGTGGTCTTCGTGGGCGAGGCGGTGCGCGACGCTTTCGATCCACGCAAGCAGATTTCCGGAGACGCGGGCTGATGGCCGACCCCCTGCTCAAGGTCGAAAACCTCTCGGTCGATTTCTCGACACCGGGCGGCCTCGTGCATGCCGTGAAGGACGTGTCCTTCGAGATCGGACCCGGCGAGACCCTGGCTCTGGTCGGTGAGTCCGGTTCCGGCAAGTCGGTCAGCGCGCTGTCGATCCTCCAGCTCCTGCCCTACCCGGTCGCGCGCCACCCGGGTGGATCGATCCGCTTCGAGGGCACCGAGCTGCTCGGCGCGCCGGACGCGACGTTGCGCGGCATCCGCGGCAACGACATCGCGATGATCTTCCAGGAGCCGATGACCTCGCTGAACCCGCTCCACAACATCGAGAAGCAGATCAACGAGGTCCTGTTCGTCCACAAGGGCCTGTCGAAATCCGCCGCGCGCGCCCGCACACTGGAACTGCTGAAACTGGTCGGACTGGCCGACGCGGACAAGCGCCTCAACGCCTACCCCCATGAACTGTCCGGCGGGCAGCGCCAGCGGGTGATGATCGCCATGGCGCTCGCCAACGAGCCCAAGCTGCTCATCGCCGACGAGCCGACCACCGCGCTGGATGTCACGATCCAGGCGCAGATCCTCGAACTGCTCGACGACCTGAAGGCCAAATTCGGCATGTCGATGCTGTTCATCACCCATGATCTCGGGATCGTGCGGAAGATGGCCGACCGGGTCTGTGTGATGAGCCAGGGCGAGATCGTCGAGGAAGAGACGACCCGGGACCTCTTCGACAATCCGAAACACGAATATACGAAGCACCTGCTGGATGCCGAGCCGTCCGGCGCGGCTCTGGCCCCCGCCACGGGCGCGCCACGCATCATGCGGACCGAGAACCTGAAGGTGTACTTCCCGATCAAGGCGGGCGTGTTCCGCAAGACCGTCGATTACGTCAAGGCGGTGGACGGCATCACGGCGGAGGTCCGCGAGGGCGAGACCGTCGGCGTGGTGGGAGAATCCGGTTCCGGCAAGACCACGCTGGGCCTCGCCATGCTGCGGCTGATCTCCTCCGACGGCCCCATCGAGTTCGAGGGCCGGCAGATCGAGGGGCTGAACACCGGCGAGTTGCGGCCGCTGCGCCGCGAGATGCAGGTGGTCTTCCAGGACCCCTACGGCTCACTGAGCCCACGCATGTCCATCGCCCAGATCATCGAGGAAGGTCTCAAGGTCCACGGCATCGGCGACAATGCGCGCGAACGCGACGAGATGATCGTCAAGGTGATGGAGGAGGTCGGGCTCGATCCGGCCACCCGCTACCGCTACCCCCACGAATTCTCCGGCGGACAGCGCCAGCGTGTCGCCATCGCCCGCGCCCTCGTGCTGCGGCCGAAGTTCATCGTGCTGGACGAGCCGACCTCGGCGCTGGACCGCTCGGTGCAGGCGCAGATCATCGACCTGCTGCGCGACCTGCAGGCACGCTACAAGCTGGCCTATCTGTTCATCAGCCACGACCTGAAGGTGGTGCGCGCGATCTCCAATCAGGTGATCGTCATGCGTAACGGCAAGGTGGTCGAGCAGGGTCCGGCGGACGAGATTTTCGACCGCCCCCGCGAGGCCTACACCAGGGCCCTGATGGCCGCCGCGTTCAACATGGAAGCCGTCGGCGCGGGCGACGCCGTCGCCACCTGAACCGTGGCTGTCCTGATCATTGCCAAGAGTGAACGTCCCGACTGGTGGTCGGACCAGCTGCGCGAGAATGATCCGACGCTGGACGTGCGCGAATGGCCCGAATGCGGTGATCCGTCCGAGATCGAGTACGCGCTGGCCTGGAAACCGCCCCCGGGTGAGCTGGCGAAGTTTCCCAACCTGAAGGTGGTCTTCTCACTGGGCGCCGGGGTGGATCACCTGTTCACCGATCCGGATTTCCCGAAGCACGCCGCCGTCTCGCGGGTGGTCGATCCCTACCTGACCGCGGGCATGCGCGAATATGTGCTGCTGCATGTCCTGCGCTACCACAAGGAACAGCCCGAGCTGGATGCCCAGCAGCGCGCTCATATATGGGACGACCGGGCCCGCTCGCTGAAACAGGCCGACGAACGCCGCATCAGCATCCTCGGCCTCGGCGAACTGGGACAGTCCTGCGGCACCGCGCTGGCCGCGCTGGGCTTCGACGTGGCCGGATGGAGCCGCAGCGCGAAGTCGCTCGACGGCATCACCTGCCTGCACGGCCCGGACGGGCTCGATGCGCTTCTGGCGCGCAGCGACATCCTGGTCTGCCTGCTGCCACTGACGCCGCAGACGGAGGGCATCCTGAACGCGGACCTGTTCGCAAAACTTCCCGAAGGGGCCCGCCTCATCAACGCGGCGCGCGGCGGGCACCTGGTCGAGGACGACCTGATCACCGCCCTCGAGACAGGCCGTCTGGCCCATGCGACGCTGGACGTCTTCCGTACAGAACCCCTGCCCGACGGTCACCCCTTCTGGGATCACCCGAGGATCACGGTGACACCGCACAACGCCTCGATCACCGACCCGCGTTCCGTCGCCCGTCAGATCGTCGGGGCCATCGGCGCCGTCGAGCGGGGTGACCCCCTGCCCAACGCCGTCGATCCGCAACTCGGCTACTAGCCGAACGACGGCAGGTCTGCCGCGCGCAGCACCGGGATCACCCTCTCCCCGAATAGGCGAATGGCGTCTGCGCGGCGTGCCTCCGAGCCGCGTGCGAGCGTGGCCAGGAAATGACCGGCCCCGCAGGCCCGGCACTGCGCAACGATCTGATCCGCCACCTGCTCCGGTGTCCCGGCGATGAACTCTTCGTCACTGACGGAGAAGCCCGCCTTCGCATCGGGCGCGTCGAGCACCGACGTGTTGGGCCGCGCCACGCGTGGATCCTTCTCCATGATCTTGCGCGCGGTCTGGCGGGCAGTGTCCTCCATCTCCTCCGCTTCGGAGATGCTCGCCGCGATGGAGACGTTGCGGCGGATCGCCAGGTGGTCCGCCGTCGCCTCCGCACCGCCTTTCCTAAGTTCCTGCCGATAGGCATCGAAAATCTCACCGATCCGGGTGACCGATTCAAACCCGGTGCAGATTTTTGATCCGCGCACGGCGGATTTACGCGCCGAGCCGTCGCTGACCACCGTTGTCCACTTCGCCGGCGCGGGTTGCTGGAGCGGCTGGGGCCGCAGTTCCAGATTCTCGAAGTTCCAGTAGGTACCGCGGTGGGAGAACACCGGCGCGCCGAGCCCGGTATCCAGGATGTCCAGCATCTCGTCGAAACGCGCCCGCGCCTCGGCCGGATCGAGGCCGGCGCAGATGAGTTCGGGCGGAATACCCGCCGCGCAGCCGATCTCGAGGCGCCCGCCTGTCAGGTGGTCGAGCATCCCGATTTCCTCGATCACCCGCCACGGTTCGTAGAACGGCAGGACCACGCCCATCACGCCGAGGCGCAGGGTTGTCGTGCGCTGCGCGATGGCGGCGATCAGCAGATTGGGAGACGGGCTGTAGGACTGGCCGAGGAAGTGATGCTCGCTGAAGAACACGCCCTCGAAGCCCCCGCGCTCGCAGTCCTCCCAGATCGCCAGATTGGCGGCAAACACCTGCTGCACCCGCTCAGGTGAAGCGGCACCGCCGCCGTCGTCCGGCGCATGCATGAACTCGAAAACCCAGGGCTTGATCATTGGTGCGTCCCTTCCGTTCGGTGCCCGCCGCGACATGCGGCGCCCGCGACCCTTTGGTTACGCGAAAACCGAACTCCTAAAAATGGACTGTTTGGCTTTCTGATATCTATTTTATCGATATATTTGCGTCATGCGCCTCGACGGTCTGGATCTCAACCTGTTGGTCCTGTTCGAAGCCCTCATGCGCGAAGGCAGCGTGACGGGAGCCGGGCAGCGTCTCAATCTCAGCCAGTCGGCGACCAGCGCCGCGCTGGGCCGGCTGCGCGACCATTTCAGGGACGAACTGTTCGCGGTCCAGGGCCGCCGGCTGACTCCCACCCCGCTCGCATATGCGCTGGACGAACCCGTGCGCGACATCCTGATGCGCGCCCGCGCCAACCTGATCGCACGCCCCGAGTTCCGGCCCGAGACCTCGACGCGCCATTTCCGGCTGATCGTCTCCGACTATTCGACCTTTGTCCTGATGGACCGGGTCATCCGCAGGGCGCATGACACCGCGCCGGGGGTAACCTTCGAACTGATTGCCTTCGACGACCGGCCCGACGATCCATTGCGGCGCGGCGAGGTCGATTTCCTGATTTTTCCGGATCGCTCGCTGCGCGACGACCACCCGCGCGTCCCTCTCTTCACCGACGAGTTCTGCTGCGTCGTGTGGGACGAGAACGACAAGGTCGGCAAGCGCCTGACTCCCGAGACGTACCTCTCACGCGGTCATGTGAGCGCGCGTTTCGGCCCGTCCCGCCGCATCTCCTTCGAGGAACGCGAACTCCGGCGGCTCGGCGTCGAGCGGCGGATCGAGGTTCATGTCCCCAACTTTGCGGCCATGGTGTCCATGGTCGTCGGCACGGACCGGATCGCGACGGTGCATGCACGGATCGCCCATGCGCTCGCGCGGCAATTCCCGGTCCGGATCCTGGACTGCCCGTTCCCCGTTTCCGGGTTCCGCGAAAGCCTGCAATGGCCCCAACCGCTGGAAAGCGATCCCGCCATACGGTGGATGCGCAGCGTCATCGTGGACGCCGCCGCATCGCTCGACACCGAACCGGCCATCTAGGCCAGTTCGATGTTCACCCACTTCTCGAAGGCCGGATTGCCCGAGAAGGACTCGTACCAGCGCTTCACATGGGGTGCATCGATACGCTCGATGTCGAGGTTGAACCAGCGGTGCGCGATCGGCGCGATCGGGATATCGGCCAGGGTGAACGCACTGCCCGCGACATAGGCGTTGTCGGCCAGCTGGTCGTCGAGCACCTTCATCGCAGCGTTCCACTGCTCGACACCCGCCGCGATGGCCTTCTCGTTGCGGTCCGCAGGCTTGGTGCGAACCATGCCGATGAACACGGGCACATGGCGCGGCGCCAGCAGCGACAGCTCCCAGTCCATCCAGCGCTCCACGACCTGGCGGTCCTGGAACCCGGACGGGTACAGGTCGCTTTTCGACTGGCGCGCGAGATAGCGCAGGATGGAATTGGACTCCCACATCACGAAATCGCCGTCGATCACCACCGGCACGCGGCCGTTGGGATTCATCGCCAGGTATTCCGGCGTATCGTTGCGGCCAAAGGCGCCACCGATGTCGTTGTCGTGCTCGTATTCACGATTCTGGGAATCGCAGAACCAGAGCACCTTCTGAACATTGGTCGATGTGGCGCGTCCGAGAATTTTCAGCATGTCGGTTCATTCCTGACAAAGGGCATCCATAAAAAGAAAGGGCCGCGAACGTCGCGGCCCTTCCATTCTAGACGTTTTGCGTGTGTCGCCGAAACTTACTCGGCGGCCTGCGCCATATCGTGACCGACCTTGGCCGTGACCTCGTCCAGCGCCGGCTTTACCACTGCGTTGAACAACTCCATGTTCTTGATGACCTTTTCCTTGGGCATCTGGGCATAGTGGTAGATCAGCGTGATGAACTCGGCCGGCATGCGCTCCCACTGCTCAACGAGCTGGTCACGCACGGATTCGGCGGTGCCGATGCAATACAGACCGGAGTCGAGCATGGAACCGATCACATCGGCCTCATCGAGCTTCCGGCGCCCCATGGCGGCATAGAAGTTCTTCCAGATATCGAAATCATGCGCCATCACGGCATCGACGGCCTCGTCATAGCTGTCCGCGATCTGCAGCCAGCGCACGATGTTCTGGTTCTGGCCGGGCAGCCAGTTGAAGCCCGCGCTCTTCGCGGCATCGGCGTACTGATGGCCAAGCGGCGCCAGCGTGTCGATGTTCGTGAAATAGGTCGGGATGAAGCCCATCTTGGCCGCGTACTCGATCGTCTCGGGGCTGCCGCTACCGGACACGAACACCGGCGGATGCGGGTCCTGGTAAGGCGCCGGGCAGACCGACACGTTCACGACATTGTTGTTCTCATCGACCTCGTCGAGCGCGCCGAGGCGCTGGGTCACGCCGACCTGGGCGAGCTGCCAGTCATCGACACCCGTGTCACCCGGGAACGGGATCTGCCAAGCGCTTCCCTTGTGCTGCATGGAATCCTGGGTCCAGGCCTTCAGCACGATCTCGATATTTTCCTCGAAGACGTCACGGTTGTGCTGATCGTTGGCCACGTCCTTGTCGGAAATCGTGAAACCGCTCTGCGCGAAGCCCGCGCCGACAGCCGTGTCGTTGTTCTTGGCCGCGGTCGGCGACTTGGTGGAGGTGGTTCCGTAGTGCTGGCCGAATACATTGGTCCAGCGGCTCTGGTAGCCACGCGCGAAGCCCACGAAGCTGCGGCCCTGGGTCAGGTGATCGATGATCGCCGTCTCCTCGGCCACGCGGATCGGGTTCTGGATGCTCATCACATAGCCGAGCTGACCGACGCGCACGTTTTTCGTGATCGCCGCCCAGTAGGCGTCCATGATCGCCGGCGCCGGGCCGACTTCATAGCCTTCGGACCAGAAGTGATGCTCGATGGTGGCAACGCCCCAGAAACCCTGCTCATCGGCCGACTTGATGACTTCATGCCAGCCCTGGATGGTTTCCTGATAGCGTTCCTTGTTGCGGCCGATCGGGCGAAGCTTGGCACGCTCCTCCTCGCTCTCGGCATAAATGACCGGATAGGTCTGCAGAATCGGTTTGACCATGCCGTCTCTCCCCAGTGAATGGTCAGAATGTCCGGAAATTCGGAAGTGGCCGGACTATAGACGGCGGGTCGGTGTAATCACAAATTATGAAAAATAATGAATGATATGCATTGTGTTTATGCCGTCTGTTTCGGCGCGGTGGACATCCGAAAACCGGGACAAACGGAATTCTGTTCGCCGGACAGTGGAAAGCGCGCGCGCACGAAGGCATAAAGGCAGGGTCCTGAATTCCACCGGCCCGCGATGAGCGACAACACCGAACGCTTCGCACAAGCCGCAGCGCTGGCGCGCAACGGGCGCCTTGACGATGCGCACGCGGCCTTTTGCAGCATACTGAACGACGATCCCGGCAACGAGGACGCCCGCTACCGTGTGGCGGTGGTGGACCTGATGCGCGGAAACCACGACGAAGGCGCCGCACGTCTGCGCGAATGCCTTACCGCAAGGCCGGAAAATCCCGACATCCTGTTCTCGCTCGCGCGCGCCTGCCTGGCTATGGGCGAATACGAAGAATCGATCGCACATTTCACGACGGCTTCACGCCTCGCGCCAGACCGGGCGGACATCCTGTCCGGCCTCGGCGACGCACTCTACCTGTCCGGGGACATGGAGGCCTCGCTCACCCCGTACCAGCGTGCGCGCAAGCTCTCACCGCACGATCCGCGCATCCCCGTCAACATGGCCAATGCCTTCTCGCGTCTGGGCGATCACGGCAATGCGCTGACGGCCGCGGAAGCCGCCGCGAGAATGGCACCCGACGCGCCGGAGGTCCTGCTCATGCAGGCCAATATCCTGCGCGCGGCACAACAACTCGACGATGCGCTGGCCATCGCCGACAGGCTGCTGCGCGGTGCGCCGGGCCATCTGGGAGCCCTTGCCTGCAAGGCTGAAATCCTCGACCGGCGCGGGGACAGCGAAACGGCGGCAGCGCTGCTCGCACCCCATCTCGATATTGACCCGGTTCCGCCCCAGCTGGCCCGGGCCTTCGGCCAGGTGGCGGTCAACCGAGGCCAGAACAGCCTTCCATCCGGAAAAGTGGCCGAACTTCTGGAACGGTGCCTCGCGAACAACACTCTCACCCGACTGGACCGGCGCGGACTTCTCTTCCTTCTGGCAAACCTTCTGCAGTCGATGGGCGAGACCGATGCCGCATTCAGCGCCTGCACCAGGGCCAACGAGGCAGCCGCGCTGACCTACGACCGCCCGTCCGTCGATCGCCGGTTCAAGGCCTATCGGCGGGTTTTCACCACAAGCACGGCCACTGCCCTGCCGCGCGCCTGCAACGACAGCACACGGCCCCTGTTCATCGTCGGTCTGCCACGCTCCGGCACGACGCTGGTCGAGCAAATTCTGGATAGTCATCCTGACGTCGCCGGTGGCGGCGAACTCGGCGCCATTCCGCTGCTGGCCTCACGGCTCGAAGACTACCCCGAGGCGCTGACCTCGGTCTCGCCGGGTGATCTGGACAGCATGGCGCGGAGCTATCTCGATGGACTGGACGCCATCTCCCCCGACACCCGGTATGTGACCGACAAGATGCCGATCAACACGGAGCATCTGGGTTTCATATCAAGACTGTTCCCCGGAGCGAGGGTCGTCCATGTGCGGCGCCATCCGCTGGCGATCGGGCTGTCCTGCTACTTCCAGAACTTCCGGAACCGCAACGAATTCGCCTACGCGCTCGACGACTTCGCACACTACCACCGGCACACCAGCGCTCTGATGGACCACTGGAAGGCGACGCTCGACCTGCCGTTCCACGATATCCGTTACGAGGCACTGGTCGCCAACCCGGAACCGGTGATCTCGGCGCTGCTGGAGTTTTGCGGCCTGCCCTGGGATGACGCGTGCCTGGCCTTCGACCGCAACCGGCGCTTCATCGATACACTGAGCTACGCCCAGGTGCGCAAGCCGCTGACGCGCGAGCCCGCCGAACGGCATGTGAAATACGCAAAACATCTGCGCCCGCTGGCGGACGCACTGGCGGACGACATCGCGGCCTATGAGGCCGAGGCCTAGCGCCTAACGTGAGAAGCGCTTGCAGATCAGCGCATAGGCCGCGCGCAGACCCTGCGCCTCGCCGCCCACGGGCCGCCCGGGCCGCGACGACGTGTTCCACGCCATGATGTCGAAATGTGCCCAGGGCACGTCGTCATCGACGAACTCCTGCAGAAACAGCGCCGCCGTGATTGCGCCGCCGAACGGCCCGTCGCTGGCGCTCGACACGTCCGCCACCTTGCTGTCGATCAGCGCGCGATAGGGCTTGTGCAGCGGGAGCCTCCAGACCGGGTCGCCCTCGCTCTCCGCATGTTTGGCAAGATCGTCATACAGGTCATCATTGTTGGAGAACACGGCAGCAATACCCGCGCCCACCGCGACGCGTGCAGCGCCGGTCAGGGTCGAGAAATCCATCAGGAGGGCGGGTTTCTCGGTGCACGCCTCGTACAGACAGTCGCCCATGACCAGTCGGCCTTCCGCATCGGTGTTGGCGTTCTCCACCGTGATGCCCTTGCGCGTCTGCAGCACGTCCCAGGGCCGGTAGGCATTGCCTGACACGGCATTCTCCACCGCGCCGATCAGCACGCGCAGGCGCACCGGCAGCTTCGCGGCCATGATGAGATGCGCCAGCGCCAATGCGTGGGCAGCGCCCCCCATGTCCTTCTTCATGCGCAGCATGCCGGCGGGCGGCTTGAGGTCGAGGCCTCCGGTGTCGAAACACACACCCTTGCCGACCAGCGTGATGCGCGGGCCGCGCGTCCCCCAGCGCATGTCGATCAGCCGCGGCGCGTCGTCAGAGGCCCGGCCGACCGTATGGATCATCGGATAGTTGGCCTTGAGCAGCGCTTCTCCCGCCGTCACGCGGACCTTCGCCTTGAACCTGCGTCCAACCTTGCGCGCCTCTTCGGCCAGTTCGGACGGCCCCAGATCCTCGGCCGGCGTGTTGATGAGGTCGCGCAGCATCGCGGTCGCATCGAGCATCGACAGGACGTCGGCGCGGTCCGCAGTGGCGGGCCACACCATGTCCGGACGGGTCTGGCGTGGCTTGCGATACCGCGTGAACTCATAGGCCGCCATACCCCAGCCCAGCGCCGCGTCGTTCGCATCCTTGCGCGACGGCCGGCCCGCCAGCCGGTAGCTGCCTTCGGGCAGCCGCGCCGCCAGCTCGCTCCAGGACCACTGGTCCGTCGCCTCGCCGGTCACGAAAACCACGCCGTCCAGCCCGCCCTTGTCCGACGGCAGCAGCGCAGATGCCCCAGGCTTGCCGGTGAAGCCGGTTCCATCGAGCCAGTCACGACGGTCCCTGGAAAGGCTCTTGCGCCAGGCCTCGAGCTTTGCGTCGGCGACGATGGCAATCGGCACGGTGTCCTTGCGCGCACGCGCAATCAGGTTGTGGGCCACGGGCATGTCCTCGGGAAAAGTTGCGGCTGGTCTGTGCGGCCGCAACTTTGCCCGAGGACCGGCGGACCTGCAACGCGGCCCTGCGCGTAACGGCTTCTCTCGGCGCAGTGAAAACACTAGTCTCCCCGCCGAAACCGACAAAGGACGGGATATGGCGATCAAGGACGACGATCTTATCGGCGCGTGGGACCTGGAGGAGATGTACGCGGAGGCCGAGGACGGCACGCGGACCCATCCGATGGGACGGGATGCCAGGGGCACCATCATGTACACACCCGACCATTACATGAGCGCCATCGTCTATGGCGCGGAGCGGTTCCTTCCGATGGACCGCCCGTCCGACGAGGACCGCGCGGAGGCGTTCTCCAGCTATTTCAACTACGCCGGAACCTGGGGATTGTCCGGCGATGCGGTGACCCACGCGATCGAGCACGCGCTCGACCCGAACATGACCGGCGTGTCGCTCACCCGGGAGATCGACCATGAGGGCAACCGCATGATCTTCACCGGGGTCGGGCCCGACGGCGTCACCAAAAATGTCATCATCTGGAAGCGCCGGATCTGAGCCGCGCGGCTGTTCCAAATCCCCGAGATACTTGTGATTGCCCGACAATTGACCGCCTCCGGCGCGGCCCATAGTGTCGGCGCGAAATCGCCGGACACGGCACCCGAAGGAAGGATCCGCAGATGATCGAATTTTACACCTGGTTCACGCCGAACGGCCGCAAGGTCGCCATCCTGCTCGAGGAACTCGGCATCGACTACAACGTCCATTCGGTCAACATCGGCAAGGACGAGCAGTTCGATCCGGAGTTCCTGAAGATCAGCCCGAACAACAAGATTCCGGCGATCGTCGATACCGACAACAACAACTTCCCGCTTTTCGAGACCGGCGCGATCCTCATGTATCTGGCTGAGAAGCACGGCCAGTTCCTGAACACGAAGGACCGCGACGCCTACTGGCGCTCGATGGAGTGGCTGATGTGGCAGATGGGCGGCTTCGGCCCGATCCTCGGCCAAGTCCATCACTTTACCAAGTACAACCCCGGCAAGTCGGACTACGCGCAGGGCCGCTACGAAACGGAGGCGCGCCGCCTGTACCGCGTGCTGAACGAGCGCCTGGAAGGCCGCGAGTTCATCATCGACGACTACTCCATCGTCGATATGGCCTGCTGGCCCTGGGCGGCCCGCCACAACTGGCAGGAAATCGACCTGAACGAGTATCCGAACGTGCGCCGCTGGTACATGACCATGCTGGACCGTCCGGCCGTCCAGCGCGCCTGGAACATCCCGGAGAACGACCAGCCGCTGCCGATTCCCGAGTAAGCCTCGCGGGCAGATGCGAATACAAAAACGGCGCCGAAAGGCGCCGTTTTTTTGTTGTCCCCTCTCCCTTAGGGAGAGGGTGGCGAGCGAAGCGAGCCGGGTGAGGGGTTACGGTCTGACGGAGCATTCCCGGTGAGGGTTTAACCCCTCACCCCAAACCCCTCTCCCTATGGGAGAGGGGCTTCATCCAGCCCCGCCCATGCGGTTGCAAGGAGGCAACTAGCGACTGCCGTGGATGCCGCACTCGGTCTTGCCGAGGCCCGACCAGCGCCCGGCGCGCGCATCCTCGCCCGCCGTGACCGCGCGGGTGCAGGGGTGGCAACCGATGGACAGGAAGCCGAACTCCCACAGCGGATGGCGCGGCAGGTCGTGCTGATCGAAATAGGCGTCGATGCGTTCCTGGGTCCAGCCGGCCAGCGGATTGACCTTCACCCGCCGATTCTCGACCTCAACCACCGGGAGGGTGGTGCGCGAGCCGCCCTGGAAGCGCTTGCGGCCCGTGATCCAGGCGTCGAAACCTTCCAGCGCCGCCTCCAGCGGCAGCACCTTGCGCAGGCGGCAGCACGCCTCGGGATCGGTCTTCCACAGTTCGTTGTTCGGGTCGCGGTTGGCCAGCCGGACCGGATCGGGCCTGTGGACCCGCACATCCGTCAGGCCGAGCCGTTCCGTCAGCTCGCGCTGGTACTGGACCGTCTGCGCGAAGAGCTGGCCCGTGTCGAGGAACAGCACCGGTGTCGCGGGATCGATCCGGGCGACCTGATGCAGCACGACCGCCGATTCCGCGCCGAAGGACGACAGGACGGCGATCCGGTGCGCGAACACGTCCTCGATCGCCGCGCGCATCAGCTTCTCACCCACCCCGTCCGGGACACGGTTCATCAGCCGCGCCGCGCGCATCTGCGCGGTGTTGTGAGACTGGGACGGGATCGGGTAATCGCCGCGCATGGCGTGAGCTTGCGTCAGCGTCAGCCGCTGGTGCCGTTCGAGAACGCCTTGGACGGATGATTGCGAAGCGCCGCCGCCGAGGCGCGCCGATCGGCCGCCGTCTGATAGACCACGCTCACATCCTCGAAGGCCGACAGCGCACGTGTCGCTTCGGTTCCGCCCGCATATTCGAGGCTGTCGAATCCGCAGCGTTCCATGAACGCGATCTGGTCGCGCAGGACATTGCCGACCGCCCGCAGTTCTCCTGTGAAGCCGTGACGCTCACGCAGAAGCCGCGCCGTGGAATAGCCGCGCCCGTCCTTGAAGTGGTCGAAGGGGATGGCGATCAGGTCCAGCCGGTCCAGATCGTCCAGCACCGCGTCGGGTCCGTCCCCGGCCGAGAGCAGCACCCCGATGGGTGCGTTCCGGCCTTCAAGGGAGTCGCGGAGCTCGCGCCAGCGAGCAATCGAGACAATCGCCGGTGCATCGGACGGCACCTCCGCATCGTCCCCAACATGGGTCCAGACATCGGTGACGACCTGGCGGTCCTTAAGCAGCGCCATAGAGGGCCTCCTTGAACGGGTCCTTGCCGACCCGGCGGTAGGTATCGAGGAAACGTTCCCCGTCCGCGCGGATGGCGAGATAGGTATCGACGAGTGTCTCGACAGCATCGACCACGGCGTCATACGCGAAGGCCGGACCGACGATCTCGCCGATGCTGGCGTCTTCCGCGCCGCTGCCGCCGAGCGTGATCTGGTAGTACTCCTCGCCCTTCCGGTCCACGCCAAGGATGCCAATGTGGCCGGCATGGTGATGGCCGCAAGCATTGATGCAGCCTGAGATCTTGAGCTTGAGCTCGCCGATATCGTGCTGCCGGTCGAGGTCGGCGAAGCGCTCGCTGATGGCCTGCGCGACCGGGATCGAGCGCGCATTGGCCAGCGAGCAGTAGTCCATGCCCGGGCAGGCGATCATGTCCGACACCCGCCCGAGGTTGGGTGTGTCGAGATCATAGGACTTCAGCGTCTGCCAAAGGGCAAACAGGTTGTCCTTGCGCACATGAGGCAGGACGAGGTTCTGCTCATGGGTGACGCGGACTTCCGAATAGCTGAACCGGTCGGCGAGCGCCGCCACGGCCTCCATCTGTTCCGATGTGGCATCACCGGGCACGCCGCCGATCGGCTTGAGGGAGATGTTCGCGATCGCGTAACCCCCGGCCTTGTGGGCGAAGACGTTGGTGTCGACCCAGCGCGTAAACTCCGCATCCTCGCGCTTGTGACGCGCCAGGACGTCTTCGGCATCCGAAGACATCTCGTAGCGCGGCGGGACGAAATAGGACGCGATCCGTTCCTTCTCGCCGGCCGGAAGATCGACCGCGCTGTCGCGGATCTGGTCCCATTCCGCCTCGACCAGGCGGGTGAACTCCTCTGCGCCGGTCTCGTGCACCTGGATCTTGATGCGCGCCTTGTACATGTTGTCGCGCCGCCCGAGCATGTTGTACACGCGCAGAACCGCCTCCAGATAGGACAGCAGGTGGCGTTCGGGCAGGAACTCGCGGATGGTCGGCCCGACGAAAGGCGTGCGGCCGAGGCCGCCGCCGACGATCACCTCGAAGCCCAGTTCGCCAGCCAGGTTGCGCTTCACGATCAGGCCGATGTCGTGAACCTTCACCGCCGCACGGTCGTTCTGCGAGCCGGTGACCGCGATCTTGAACTTGCGCGGCAGGAACGAGAATTCCGGGTGCAGCGTCGACCACTGGCGGATGACCTCTGCATAGACGCGCGGGTCCGCCACCTCGTCGGCGGCCACGCCCGCATACTGGTCCGCCGTCACGTTGCGGATGCAGTTGCCGCTGGTCTGGAGTGCGTGCATCTGCACGCCCGCCAGCTCGGCGAGGATATCCGGCAGGTCTTCCAGTTTCGGCCAGTTGTACTGGAGGTTCTGGCGCGTCGTGAAATGGCCGTAGCCGCGGTCGTACTTCTTCGCGATCCAGGCCAGCTTGCGCATCTGCTCCGACGAGAGCGTGCCGTAGGGAATGGCGACGCGCAGCATATAGGCGTGAAGCTGGAGATAGACCCCGTTCATCAGGCGCAACGGCTTGAACTCGTCCTCGCTCAGTTCGCCGCTCATCCGCCGCGAGACCTGGTCCCGGAACTGGACGACACGCTCATCGACGAGCGTCTGGTCGATTTCGTCATACAGGTACATGAAAACTTATCCTTTCGCCGCGCGGACGTAGTTCTGCTTGCTGAGATCGGGCCGCACGCTGGGGCCCGTGGCCCGGATGAATTCGCGGTACTTCGTCGGCCGGACCTCGCCGTCATACTCGGCCACATGGACGAGATAGGTATCGACGACGATGCGGTTCTCCTCGGCCCATTTCGCACGGGCCAGAAGGCCCTCGGCCGCAGCCTCGTCGGTTGCGATCTCGCTGCGGGAGATCCATTCCGACCAGCTGTCGTCGCTGGCCAGGTACACCACCAGCCCGTCGGACAGGCGGTTCGCGGAAATTACCTGCTGGGTCATGTCGTTCCTCCTAGACCGCCTGTGCGGCCGCGCGGACGGCGACTTCGCGTGCCGCCTCCGCCAGTGCTGCAACCTCGCCCACCACGATGAGCGCGGGCGCACCAACGCGCGCCGACGCCACAAGGGACGGCAGGGAAGAAAGCGTTCCGGTCACCACACGCTCGTCCGCGCGGGTGCCGTTCTCGATGATGGCGATGGGGGTTCCGGGCGCACGGCCCGCCCCGATCAGGTTCCCGGCCAGCGCGCCGGCGCGCGACAGGCCCATATAGATGACCAGCGTGTGGCGCGGCGCGGCGAGCGCCGACCAGTCGATATCGGGATCGCCGTCGACGCCGTGGCCAGTCACGAAGGTGACCGCCGAGGCGTGGTCGCGGTGGGTCAGCGGCATACCGATGGACGCCGCGCAGCCCGTCGCAGCCGTGATGCCCGGCACCACCGATGCGTCGATCCCGGCGGCGCGAAGAGCGTCGAGTTCCTCCCCGCCGCGCCCGAACACGAACGGGTCGCCGCCCTTGAGACGCACGACGCGCTTGCCCTCGCGCGCCAGCGAGACCAGCAGGTCGTTGATCCCCTCCTGGGGCACCGAATGGTTGGACTTCTGCTTGCCCACATAGATGCGCAGGGCATCGCGGCGGATGAGACCGAGCACCCCGTCGCCGACAAGGCGGTCATGGACGACCACATCGGCGTCCTGCAAGGCGCGCAGCGCCTTCACCGTCAGCAGGTCCGGATCGCCCGGACCGGCGCCGACGATGGCGACATGGCCGTGGGCAGGCTTCTGCTCCGACGGCCGGTTGATGCGCGACAGCATCGCCTCGCGGGCCGCGCTCTCGCGCCCGGCCAGCACATCGCGCCCGATCGGGCCGTCGATCACCTCTTCCCAGAGGCGGCGGCGCGCGTCGAAGCCGCCGACCTTGGCACGGACCGCCGCCCGGAAGCTGCCGAGGAAGTCCGCCAGCCTGTCGAGATTCGCAGGCAGCAGCCCCTCGATCTGTTCACGCAGCCGCCGGGTCAGGACCGGCGAGGCCCCGTCGCTGGAGATCGCGACCGTGACCGCGCCCCGGTCCACGATGGAGGGCACGAGGAAGGTGCACAGTTCGGGCCGGTCCACCACGTTGACGGGGATGTTCCGGTCACCGGCGCGGGCGGCGACAAGCCCGTCCACGGCGGCATCTCCCGTCGCGCTGAACACCAGCGCCGCGCCGCCCAGGTCCGACCCGTGGAAGGCGCGCCGAATAAGGGTCACCTGACCACCCAGACCTTCCAGGGCCGGATCGATCACCGGAGCCACCACGCGCAGTCGCGCGCCCGCGGCGACCAGCAGGCGTGCCTTGGCCAAAGCCGCAGCCCCGCCGCCCACAAGGAGTACCGGCTGGTTGCGCAGCTTCAGGAATGCCGGGAAGTTGTTCATTTATACACTTAATTTTGTGTGTATTACATTTTTCAACATTAGAATATGATTATTTAAATCAGAGTCCAAGGCCATGTTGTATTTTTACGAAAAATCGTGGCCCTTGCGTCCTGCCGCGCCAAGCCTAAGGTGTGCGCGTTCCCAACCTGCCGGAGTCCGCCGCCATGAAATTCTACGACTGCGCCACCGCGCCCAGCCCCCGCCTGGTGCGCATGTTCATCGCCGAGAAGGGCCTGTCCGGAGCCATCGAGACGGTGGAGGTGAACCTCGGCGAGCAGGAGCAGATGGGCGAGGCGTTCCGGGCCATCAACCGCTTCTGCACGGTACCGGTGCTGGACACCGACGACGGAGACCGCTTCACGACCACCGCCGGCTGCTGGCGCTACCTGGAGGAGACCCACCCCGACCCCGTGCTGCTGGGCACGGACGCAGCAGGCAAGGCGCGTGTGGCCGACTGGGCCTGGCGCTGCGAGCAGGAAGGCTTCCTCGCCGTCGGCGAGGCGCTGCGCAACACCGCCAGGCGGCTGGCGAACCGCGCGCTGACGGGCCCGCATGACTACGCGCAGATCCCCGAACTGGGCGAGCGCGGCAAGCGGCGCGTCGGCCACTTCTTCGAGCTGCTGGACGACGAGCTGGCGTCGCGCGCCTACATCGCGGGCGACGACTTCTCCGCCGCCGACATCATGGCCTTCGTAACCGTGGAGTTCGCGGGCTGGCTGAAGCTGTCGATCCCCGAGGATGCCGCCAACGCACGGCGCTGGTACGCCGCGGTGAAGGCCCGGCCGAGCGCGGGGGTTTAGGCGCTTTCCTCTCCAACGTCATGGCCGGGCTAGTTCCGGGCATGACGCTTTGGGGCGGGGCGCGCACGGGCTCTGTCCAGACAATATTCGTCACCCCTGCGCAGGCAGGGGTACATTAACTCGGGCGATTGCCCCGGCAGGTATCGGCGATAATGGGTCCCTGCCTTCGCAGGGACGACGAGCGAGGGTGGGCGAACAAAGAACCTTCCCCTCCCCTGTCATGGCCGGAACAAGTGCGGACATGACAGCAATTTAAAAACCCCTCACGCGCCGCGGGCGCGGTCGATCACGGCTTTGGGGTCGGCGGTCGTGGCATCGCCGCGCCAGGCCACATGGCCGTCGGGGAAAATCAGGACAAGCGGGGCTTCGTAGCGCGCCGCCACCGCCGGCTCATGGATATCGAGCAGCGCGAGCGGCAGGCCCACTGCCGCCGCCGCGTCGAGGAAGCCCGAGGCATCCGCGCTCGCGTCCGTGCGCAACAGGGTGAAGCCGTCCGCGAAGCGGTCGCACAGTGCGTCCCCGTTCTCCAGCCAGACATGGGGCGCCCTGTGGCCCGGCCGCGCGGTCGCCACATAGTCATAGGCATCGTCGGGGACCGGCGGCGTGCCGTCCGGCGTCACCAGCGCGGAGCCCTCATAACGCACGCCCAGCGCGATGCCGGGAATGATCATCTCGCCCCGGCTGTGCCGCGTGAGGTGTGCCGACAGGCGCGCGCGCTCGGCCTCGCCCTCCGGCGTGTCGTCATCGACGCACGGGTCCACCTCGAAGGTGCCGATGGATTCGGCGAATCCCCGCGCGAAGGCGAGGTTGCGGGCACCGGCGGGCTTGCGGTCGGCCTCGTAGCTGGCGAGCAGGTTCGCACCGCCCCAACCCTTCACGTCGCCCGCCAGCTTCCAGCCGAGATTCGCCGCATCATCGACGCCGGTGTTCATGCCCAACCCGCCGGTCGGCGTGAACAGGTGCACCGCATCGCCCACCAGCCAGATGCCGTCGCCGCCATAGGATTGCGCCAGCAGCGCGTGCCCCGCCGTCCAGGGCTGGCGCAGGATAATGGTCGCATCGACCGGACGGCCCGCCGCCTGCTCCAGCAGCGCGAGATCGTCGATGTCGTCCGGATCGGTGTCGTCGGGGATGCGCGTCAGCATGACGAACTTCTCCGCGCCATCGACGGTGATCAGCAGCGCGCGCAAATCAGCGGCCACCACCCAGTACTGCCAGGCACGCGGGATCTTCAGCCAGGCGTCACGGTCGGGTGTCTCGAACAGGGTGGCCATCATCGAGCCGCCCATCATGCGGCGCTGGACGCCCGCCTCGCCCTCATAGGTGACGCCGAGACCACGGCGGACCGCACTGCGTCCGCCATCGGCGCCGACCATGTGCTTCGCCATGACCTCATAGGTCGTGTCGGCATCCAGGTCGCGGATCACGGCGAACACCCCACCGTCGCGCCGCTCGAAATGTTCGAGCCTTTGGCCGAAACGGATGTCGAGGCTCGGCCGGGCAAAGGCTGCTTCCTGCAGGATGGCTTCCAGGTAGATCTGGGAACAGCGGTGCGGCGGCTCCGCACAGTCGTAATGGCTAGTCCCGGCCTTCGCCTCGGCCACCGCGTCGGCGCTCGACGGCATGTGCAGCCGCGCAAGCTCGCGCCCGTTCAGCCGGGTGACGTAGCAGACATCGGTCGGGTGGTCGGTCGGCAGCGCGGATGCCCGAAGGACGGGGCCCACCCCGTGGCGGCGGAAATGCTCCATGGAACGCGCGCTGATGGCGTTTGCCTTGGGGTGGAGCGCGGTCTTCGCACCGTCGTTCACGAGGATGGCGCGCACGCCGAAACGGGCCAGTTCCAGGGCCACCGTCAGGCCCACCGGCCCGCCGCCGATGATCAGGACATCCGCATCTTCCATGGGGACCACCGTCTATAGCCTTCGCACATCGAAGGCCACCCCGGCAAAGGGATAAATCCCGCGCACCGGGGACAAGGCTGAAATTCATGCTCGACTCACGCGGCCCGCAGCCTATTTGATGTCCGGAAACACCGGGAGAGACCCAATGACGCAGCCCGCAACCGAGACCGCCGACCTGCCCTTCGTCGAGGCCACGATGAATTACGTGGACGATAGCGAGAAGCGGCCTGTCACCTACATCGCCGAGATGGGCGAATCCAACCGCCGCGACGAGGTTCCGGACCCGCGGGTCGTGCCCATCTATGACGCGCGCGCCATCGCCGGCGAACTCACACTAGACCGCAACGGGCTGGAGCTGGTGCGCGACACCACCGCCGTGACCGACTTCCAGAACCAGAGCCAGATCGAGACCATCTACAACCCGGAGGTCGAGCGGCTGGTGAAGGCAGCGACCGGCGCCTCGCGCGTCCTGGTCTTCGACCACACGCTGCGCGTCGCCGACGAGAACCGGCGCAAGGCCGAGAAGCTGCGCGAGCCCGTGCGCATCGTCCACAACGACTACACCGACAAGTCCGGCCCCCAGCGCGTGCGCGACCTGCTGCCGCCCGAGGAGGCGGAAGAGGCGCTCAAGAAGCGCTACGTCTATGTGAATGTCTGGCGCTCGATCCACGGCACGGTCGAGGAGGCCCCGCTGGGCATATGCGAATGGCAGTCGCTGGAAGACGACGACATGGTCCTCATGGACCTGGTCTATTCCGACCGCGTCGGCGAGATCCACCGCACCCGCTACAACCCGAACCACCGCTGGCTCTATTTCCCGAAGATGGAAGAGGACGAGGTGATCCTGCTGAAGTGCTTCGACACGGAGCGGGACGGCCGCGCCCGCTGGACCGCGCATGCGGCCTTCGACGACCCGTCGAGCCCGCCGGACGCGGCACCGCGCCAGTCCATCGAGACCCGCACCATCGCCTTTTTCGACTGAGGGAACGAACCATGACGAAACTGTCCGGATCATGCCTTTGCGGGAACATCACCTTCAGCGGTGACGCCGAGATCGAGGCCGTGGCCGGCACCGGGCGCGAAGACAGCTAGGCGAAGTCGCAGATGTTGTAGCCCGCCGGCTGGCTGCGCTCGACAAAGGCCAGTGCGCGCACAACCGACGCCTCGTCCAGATAACGCCCCACCGCCTGCAGCCCCACGGGCATGCCGTCGGGCGACAGGCCGGCGCAGACCGTACCCGCCGGCTGGCCCGTCAGGTTGAACGGATAGGTGTAGTACACCCAGGACACGAGGTTCCGGTCGGCATGGCTGTCGGGGATGTTCTTGCCGACATCCAGCGAAGACACAGGCAGAACCGGCGACAGCAGCACGTCGTACTTTCCGAAGAGCGCCGTCATCCGGTCCCGCAACGCGTAGCGCGTGAACACCTTGGTGTAATAGTCCTGCATCTGCTGATCGAGCGCAGGCTCCAGAATATCCGCCACCGCCGGGTCGAGCATGTCGCGCTGGTTTTCCAGGAAATCGCGCAACTTGATGCCGACACCGGCGTAGAACTCGGCCGTCCAGAGGTCCGACGGGTCCACCTCGAACACATCGTCCACTTGCTCCACGACCGCGCCCGCCGCCTCGAACTGCTTCACGGCGGCCTCGACCACCGCAACGACATCATCGTCGGGCCGCGCGTAACCGAGGGTCGGGCTCCAGGCGACCCGCATGCCCGCGACCGACTGGTCGCAGGCCGCCATCACATCTGGCACGGGACCGGCAATGCTGAACGGGTCCCGGCGGTCGTATCCCGCGATTGCCGTGAACAGCATCGCCGCATCGCGCACGTTGCGCGCAAGAGGGCCGACATGGGCGAGCGTCGGCGTGGCAGAGGTCGGCCAGACCGGCACACGCGCGAAGCTGCCCTTGATTCCGGCCAGGCCGGTAAACGCGCCGGGAATACGGATGGACCCGCCGCCGTCGGTCCCCAGCGCGAACGGGGTCACGCCGGCGGCGACCGAGGCCGCCGCGCCGGCGCTGGAGCCGCCCGGCGTCTTGTCCGTGTTCCAGGGGTTGCGGGTGATCCCGGTCAGGGGAGAATCGCCGACCGGCTTGCAGCCGAACTCGCTGGTCGTGGTCTTTCCGATGATGACCGCACCGGCCGCCCGCACCCGCTCGACCGCAGGCGCATCCTCGCCCGCGACGTTGCCGGCCATGGTCTTGGAGCCCAGCGAGAACGGTGCACCACCGACGGCGATCAGGTCCTTCACGGAAACGGGGATGCCGTGCAGGGCACCGAGCGCGCCACCCTTCATCACCGCCGCCTCCGCCGCCCGGGCCGCCTCCATGGCGGCATCGGGCATCAGCTCGAAAAAGGCGTTGAGTCCGGGCTCCGTCTCCCCGGCACGCGCGAGCGCCCGCTCGGTCAGTTCGACGGGCGAGATGTCCTTGCGCGCGATGCGCAGGCGCAGTTCGGCTGCGCTCAGGTAGTCCAGTTCATGGGCCATGGCTGCCTCCGGCGCGCGCGGTCAGCCGTCCACGACCGCGAACGCCCGGATCGGCGAGCCGGACCCGCCCTTGAACCTGAGCGGCACACCGAAGAACTCGAACTCTCCGATCCCGATCAGTTCCTCCAGGTTCACAAGCCATTCCATGTGGCTGATCCCCAGCTCGCGGCAGATCCGGTGCTGGGCGAACAGGCTGTCGGACGGTTTGTCGGTGGACGGCCCCTCGACCCCGTGAAGGCGCGAGCCCCGGTCGTACATCCAGCGGGTCGCCTCCACCGTGATACCGGGATTGCTCAGTACCACCTCGCGGTTGGGATAGTGGCGTTTGTGGAGGCCGGAACACAGCAGGATGATGTGCCCATCGACCTTCACGCCGGATTCCGCTTCCGCCTTCTCCATGTCGGCCACGTCGATATCGCCCAGGTCGGGGATGTGGCGCAGGTCGAAGCACACGGCCTTGCCGAAAAAACGGTCGATCGGCATCTCGTCGATCGACGCGCCGTCCGGATCGAAATGGCGCAGCGCGTCGACATGGGTTCCCACATGGTCGAGCGTCGAGATGAAGTTGGTCTGGAAGGTGATGGGGTCGTCGGGCGTGCCCAGGTTCAGCGCCTTCGTGTTCTCGTGCGTCATCGCCTTCAGATAGACCGGGCTCTGAAACAGCTTGTGAGACGGCATGTTGTCCTCGATTTCGAGGCTCAGATCGATGATACGCCGGGCCATGGTGTCCTCCCCTGTGCAGACCTGTTTCGTCAGCGTAACATCCTTTTGAGAATGCAGGGAACGCAGCATCCGGAGGACAGGATGAACACCATCGAAGTGCCGCCGTCGGAGATGGCCGCGCGGATCGCGCGGTTCGCCGAACAGGAATCCCAGTCGGCCCATTACGCCGAGGCCATCGGCATTCCGCGCGAGGCCTATGAGATCATGGCCGCCGAGACCCTGTACCTGATGATGGCGCCGGACACCCAGGGCGGACCGATGGCCCAGCGCCCGGCGATCGCCGGCAGCAGGGGCGTCAGCATGATCATCGCCAAATGCCCGCCCGGCGACAAACCGCTGCTGCATGCCCACCACTACACGGTCGAGACCTTCATGTGCCTGACCGGGCGGTTCCGCATCCGCTGGGGCAGTAAGGCGGACAACGAGATCGACCTGGAGCCCCACGACATGATCGCGGTGCCGCCGGGGGTCGATCGCCAGTTCGAGAATGTGTCGGACGACGAGGCGCTGCTGCTGGTCATCATCACCGGCACGGCGGATGAGGATTTCGCCGATATCTCCATGCCGCCCGTCGAGACGGCGATGATGCGCGAGCGCTTCGGCCAGTCGGTCATCGACGGGTACAACAGGATCGGCGTCGCCTTCCGCAACGCGGACGGAAGGATCGAGGGCCCGCAGGTGCCCGCCCCCATCGAGGTGAGCCGGGAGGAGATGGAGAAGCACATATCGCGCATGGCCGAACAGCGCCCGCTCTCGGAGACATCGGGCGAATCCATCGGCGTGCCGCGCGAATGCCGCGAGCTGGTGGCCGCGAAGAACCTCTATCTGCTGATGGCACCGGAAAACCAGGGCGGGCCCATGTCCCACAACGCCGCCATCGCGGGACCGGACAACATCTCCGTGCTGGTCGCCGAATGCCCGCCGGGCGACAAGCCGCTGCTGCATGCCCATCACCACACGGTCGAGAACTTCATGTGCCTGACGGGCAGGTTCCGCATCCGCTGGGGCGACGGCGGCCGGGAACATATCGACCTGGAGCCATTCGACATGATCTCCGTCCCGCCGGGGGTGGATCGCCAGTTCGAGAATGTCTCCGACGATGATGCACGCCTGCTGGTGGTGATCACCGGGGAATCACGCGACGACTACAACGACATTTCCATGCCGCCGGAGGTCACCGAACTCATCCGGTCGCGCTTCGGGCAGGAGGTGATCGACGCCTACGGCAAGCGCGGGGTCACCTTCCGCGAAGGCGCGTGACGCTGCACCGCCGAACCATGTAACGTTGACGCGTCCGCCTGCCCCATCAACGGGGACTTCACCGGCGGGCACACGCGGAGCGGAAGATCATCGACGAGACCGAGAAATTTATCGACAAGACCGCCAAGGGCGTCGAGACCGGATGGAACTTCCTGGTCGATCACCTGGCGGACCCGGTCTTGTATGCGCAGGCCGGCATGGCGATCGCCGCGCTGGTCATTGGCTGGGCTCTGGCCTCACTGATCGTTTCCCGGACAAGGCTGTTCTCGCAGGAACCGCAGGACGGGCCGCTGCTGGACGTCCGTCGCGTGATCTTCAACATGCATGTTCTGGTCCTGCCCGTCATGTGCGCGGCAGCTCTGGGCGCGGCGACACCGATCACCTTTGCGATTTTCGGCGAGGCCTGGCTGGTCCGCGCAGCGCAGGGCGTGGCGCTGGTCCTTCTGGTCTATAACGTCGCCAATCATTTCATCAGCAGCGTCACCATCACGCGTATCCTGAAGTGGATCGGCGTGCCCGTCGCCATCCTGTTCATGGTGGGGCTGCTGGGCGACGTGATCACCTATCTCGACGGCATCGCGCTCGAGATCGGCAACATCAAGATCACGCTCTACGCCGTCCTGCGCACCTTCATCTTCGGCATCGTACTGCTCTGGCTGGCGCGCGTTTCGAACGCCACCGGACAGAAGGTCATCCGCAACCAGCCGACGATCGACGCCGGCACCCGGGAGGTGATCGCCAAGCTGTTCGAGATCGGCGTCTTCGTGTTGCTGTTCCTGCTGCTGCTGAACGTCATGGGCATCGACCTGACGGCGCTGGCGGTCTTTGGCGGCGCGCTGGGCGTCGGCCTCGGTTTCGGCCTGCAACAGATCGCGTCGAACTTCATCTCGGGCATCATCATCCTGCTCGACCGCACCATCACCATCGGCGACTACATCGAACTGGAGGACGGCCGCGCGGGCACCTTGCGCGAACTGACCATGCGCTCGGCCACGCTGGAGACCTATGACGGCAAGGACATCATGGTGCCGAACGAGACGTTCATCACCACGGCCTTCACCAACTGGACCCACAACAACAAGAAGCAGCGCTATTCGATCCACTTCCAGGTGGCCTACGACACCGATCTGGAGCCGATGTTCGCGCTGGTCCGCGATGTGTGTTCGAGCCACCCGCAGGTACTGAGCGGGCCCGGCGTACCCATCGAGGAGCGGCCCGACGCGGAAATCGAGAGCTTCGGCGATTCCGGCATCGATATCCTGGTGGAGTTCTGGATGGAGGGCATCGACGACGGCGAGAACCGTGTGGGCGGAGATCTTAATCTGATGATCTGGACCGCGCTGAAACAGAACGGCATCGAGATCCCGTTCCCGCAACGCGAGATCAAGGTTCTCGGTGGCGAGATGTCGGCCCGGAAGGACGACGCATGATCGCCGCGCCCGAGACGAAATTCGACCACATCATCGTCGGCGCCGGGTCCGCCGGGGCGGTGATGGCCGGGCGCCTATCGGCGCGCAGCACCAGCCGTGTGCTGCTGCTGGAGGCCGGGCAGGACACCCCGCCGGGCGGGGAGCCCACGGACGTTCTGGACACCTATCCGCTGTCCTACTTCAACCCGGCCTATGCCTGGCAAACGATCCGCGGCCATGCACGCGGGGCGGACAATTCCCCTGCCGCACCGTTCCGGCAGGGCCGCATCATGGGCGGCACGTCCTCGATCAATGGCATGGTGGCGCTGCGCGGGATGCCCGACGACTATGACGAATGGTCGGCCATGGGCGCCGCCGGCTGGTCGTGGGACGAGGTGCTGCCGTATTTCCGGGCGCTTGAGACCGATACCGATATCGACGGCCCGGCCCATGGCCAAGACGGCCCGATCCCGATCCGGCGCGTGCCGCGCAGCGAGTGGCCGCCCTTTGTGGACGGTGTGTCGAACTGGGCGACCAACCGCCAGCTTGCCGGAATCGACGATCTGAACAGCGACTTCCGCGAGGGCGTCGGCGGGCTGCCGCTCAGCCGGTTCCCGGACAAGCGCGCCTCCACCGCCATCTGCTACCTGGGCGCGGATGTGCGCGCGAGAGAGAACCTGACCATCGTCACGAGCGCCACCGTGGACCGCCTCGTCCTCGACGGGAACACTGTCATCGGTGTGGACGCCACCGTCGATGGCCAGCCGCAGAGCTTCCGCGGGGCCGAGACCATCGTGTGCGCGGGCGCGCTTCAATCGCCCGCGATGCTGCTGCGTGCGGGCATCGGCCCGGCCGATCACCTGAAATCCGTGGGCGTGGATGTCGTGGCCGACCGGCCCGGCGTGGGCGCCAACCTGGCCAACCACCAGGTGGTCTATGTGGTGGCGCAGCTGAAGCGCGATGCCGCACAGCCGCTGGCCATGAAATCCCACTCCACCGCGACGCTGCGCTACACCTCCGGCGTGGAGGGTACCGGGGCCATGGACATGAGCGTGTCGATCAGCAGCAAGATCGGCTGGCACGCGCTGGGACGCCGGATCGGCGCGCTGGTCCCGACGATCCTGAAACCGGGATCGCGCGGGGCGGTGACGCTGAAGGACGCCAGCCCGGGAACACCCGCACAGATCGTGTTCAACTACCTGAGCGACCCGCGCGATCAGGCGAGCCTGACCGACGGCGTGCGCCGGGTGATCGACATCCTGCTGTCGCCCGAGGTACGCCCGCTCTGGCATCACGCGGTGCCCGTCTCGCGCCCTAACCGGATGCGTGCGCTGAACGACATCACGCTTGCAAACACGCTGCGCGCAAAGGTGCTGGCCGGGCTGTTCGACACGGTCCCCGCGGTGGGCCGCCCCGCGCTGGCATCCCTGTCGGAGCCGGGAATCGACATCGGGCAACTGGCTCGCGACCCCAAGGCGCTGGCCGAGATCACGGCCAAATCCGTCGCAGGCGTGTTTCATCCGGGCGGCACCTGCCGCATGGGCGCGGCGGACGAAACGCACGCCGTGACCGACCCGGAAGGCCGGGTCTATGGGGTGGACGGGCTGCGGGTGGTCGATGCCTCGCTGATGCCGACCCTGCCGCGTGGCAACACAAACATTCCCACGATCATGATGGCCGAGAAAATTTCGGCCGGCATGCTGGCAGGCTGAGCGCACAATCGAAGGCGTGTGTGACCCGCGTCACTGAAAAGGCGCCGCACCGGCCTATGCTAACCTCGCGGCGAAGCAGGAGGCTGCGGTGTTGGTGAGGGTGATGGAACGTTTGTCCGAACAGATGCGCCCAGAGCACGAAGCGCGGCCTGCCACCCGAAGCCGAAGGCGGCTAGAGGAATCGCTTTTTGGCGAACGCCTTTCCGGAGCCACTTTTGAAGTAGCGTTCGAGTTCGCGTGCCTTGGGCTCAGACATCACGGCGATATAGGACATGAGCTGAACGGGCAAGAACGACTTCGTCGATTGAACCTGACCACGCTCATGAGACCGGACGCGCCGCTTCAGGTCATTCGTCGAGCCGACGTAGGTGTTGCCGTTCGCAAGATTGAGGAAATATACGTACCACATTTCGACAGCCCGCCTTCGCCAAGGCTACGGCGGGCACTCCTACGCCTAAGCGGTTCGTTCGCCAGGCCACAAGGTGGCCTGCCACCCGAAGCCGAAAGCGTAGAGTGGCGGAGGGAGAGGGATTCGAACCCTCGATACGGTCTCCCGCATACACGCTTTCCAAGCGTGCGCCTTCAGCCACTCGGCCACCCCTCCGGCACGCGGCGTTCAATAGCCGAACCGGAGCCATGCTGGCAACAGGCCGTCTTTTAACCAAATCCGTCAGGAGTAAGACTTGTGTCCGACACACCGACTGCTGTTAAGTATGACGCGGAAAACAAACAATAAAATCAGAAGCGGAGAACTCACCCGGTTATGGTCGTGGGCCGCGTCATTGGCTGGATTTTCCTGATCGCCGCGATCGCCATTCTCGTGCGCGACGCGCTGGCGTCGATCGATGCCGGTACGCTCTCGCTGATCGCCGCCGGCGAATTGTGGTTCAGCCTGCACCCGACCAGCCTCCAGGTCGCCGAACCGGCGATCGCCCGGCATGTGCCGGTGATCGGTCCGTGGCTGTGGCACCCGGTGATCTCCACGCTCCTGACATGGCCGGCGCTGTTCGTGACCGGCGTGCCGGGCGTTCTTCTGGTCTGGCTGTTCCGCCGCCGCCCGCCCAAGGGTGGCATGTTCCGGTAGGGACAATACTTTCATCGTCATGCCCGCGAAGGCGGGCATCCATAACCACCGCACCTAGTTTGGCAGGCGTTTGAGTTTATGGGTTCCCGCCTTCGCGGGAACGACGAAGAAGGATTGGGCCCTACTCGTCGCCCATCCGTAGCGCTTCGATGAAGGCCGACTGCGGGATCTCGACATTGCCGTACTGGCGCATCTTCTTCTTGCCCGCCTTCTGCTTCTCCAGAAGCTTGCGTTTGCGGGTGATGTCGCCGCCGTAGCACTTGGACGTGACGTCCTTGCGCATGGCGCCCAGCGTTTCGCGGGCGATGACCTTGCCGCCGATGGCCGCCTGGAGCGCCACCTTGAAGAGCTGGCGCGGGACGAGATCCTTCAGGCGTGAACACAGGTGACGTCCGCGCGCCTCGGCCTGGTCGCGATGCACCACCATCGACAGGGCATCGACGATCTCGCCGTTCACCAGAATATCGACCTTCACCAGATGGCCCTCGCGGTATTCGTCCAGCTCATAGTCGAAGCTGGCATAGCCGCGACTGATGGATTTCAGCCGGTCGTAGAAGTCGAACACCACCTCGTTGAGCGGCAGGCGATAGACCAGCATGGCGCGCCCACCCACATAGGTCAGGTCGAGCTGTTCGCCGCGCCGTTCCGTACACAGTTGCAGGATCGGGCCGAGATAGTCGTCCGGCACCATGATCGAGGCCTTGATCCAGGGCTCGGCGATAGTGTCGATGCGGGTGACATCGGGATAGTCCGACGGATTGTGGAGCGTGATCTCCTTCCCGTCGGTCATCCTGATCCGGTACACGACCGACGGCGCCGTCGCGATAATCTCCAGATCGAACTCGCGGTCGAGGCGCTGCTGGATGATTTCCATGTGCAGCAGGCCGAGGAAGCCGCAGCGAAAGCCCATGCCCAGCGCCACGGAGCTTTCCGGCTCGTATTCGAAGCTGGCGTCGTTCAGATGCAGCTTGCCCAGCGCGTCGCGCAGATCTTCGTAATCCGCCGCATCGGCCGGATAGAAAGAGGAGAACACCACCGGCACCGACGGCTTGAAGCCCGGCAGCGGCTTGGCTGCGGGTTTGCGGTCGTCGGTGATGGTGTCGCCCACATTACAGTCGGCCACGGTCTTGATGGACGCGGTGATGAACCCGATCTCGCCGGGGCCGAGCTGGCCGATCTCGGTGCGCGCGGGTGTGAACACGCCGACCCGGTCCACCGGATAGGTGCGCCCGTTGGACATCATGCGGATGCGCTGGCCCTTCTTCAGGGTGCCGTGCTTCACGCGCACCAGCGCGACCACGCCCAGATAGGGGTCGTACCAGCTATCGACCAGCAGTGCCTGGAGCTCGGCATCCGCATCGCCCTCGGGCGGTGGCATCTTGGTAACGATGGCCTCCAGCACATCGGGAATGCCGAGCCCGGTCTTGGCGGAAATCTCCAGCGCGTCGGACGCATCCAGCCCGATCACGTCCTCGATCTGCTGCTTGATCCGGTCGGGTTCGGCGGCGGGCAGGTCGATCTTGTTGAGGACCGGCACCAGTTCCAGATCGGCGTCGATGGCCAGATAGGCATTGGCGAGCGTCTGCGCCTCCACGCCCTGACTGGCGTCCACCACCAGCAGCGCGCCCTCGCACGCGGCGAGCGAGCGCGAGACCTCGTAGGAGAAATCGACATGGCCCGGCGTGTCCATCAGGTTCAGGAAATAGGTCTTGCCGTCCTTCGCCTCGTACTTCAGGCGCACGGTCTGCGCCTTGATGGTGATGCCGCGCTCGCGCTCGAGCTCCATGTTGTCGAGCACCTGTTCGGACATCTCACGGTCGGTCAGCCCGCCCGTTTCCTGAATCAGGCGGTCGGCCAGGGTCGACTTGCCGTGGTCGATATGCGCGACGATGGAGAAATTGCGGATGTGGGAAAGGTCGGTCATGGGTGCGCTTGATAACGTGTGAACAATTCAGGAACAGGCCCTGTCACAATGGCTGTCATACGGTCTGTGACAATCGGGGATAACTGTCACAATCCGGTCTCCACAAGTCGTTTTCCCGATCTTATCCCCGAATTGTGAGAGTTCGGGAAACGTATATTTTTTATTTTTACCAGCAACTTACACGATATTCAGCGCTTTTCCCCAGGCTGTCACAATGCCACGCCGCCGCTGAAACCATTTTGCCATGTTATCCACAGGCCTTTGTGGATGACAGCGCCTACCCCCGCAGCGTGCCGCCCGTGGTTTTTTGCACCGCATCCACGATCTTCGCCGAAATCTCCTCGATCTCGGCGTCGGTGAGCGTCGCATCGACCGGCTGGATGGTCGCCTGGATCGCCAGCGACTTCTTGCCCGGCTCCATGTTCTTGCCTTCATAGACATCGAACAGGGACACATCGGAAATCATGTCGCGGTCGGCGCCGCGCGCCGCGCGCAGCAGGTCGCCGGCCTGCACATCGGCATCGACCAGGAAGGCAAAGTCGCGGCGCAGCGGCTGGAAGGCCGACAATTGCAGCGGCGGGCGGGCGACGCCGCCCTTTTTCGATTCCTTGCGGGCCGGGATGTTGTCGAGGAACACCTCGAAGCCGACGGCCGGGCCGCGCACGTCGAGGCCGCGCAGCACGGCGGGATGGATTTCCCCGAACCAGGCCAGCACGTTCTTGCCCAGACGCAGGCTGCCCGAGCGGCCGGGATGGTAATAGTCCGGCGCGTCGCGGCCGACCTGCGCGTTGCCGACGGGCGCGCCCGCCGCCTCCAGCGCGGCCAGCGCATCACCCTTGGCGTCGAGCGCGTCGGCGGCACGCGCTGTGCCCGACCAGTGGGCCGGGTGGGCGTTGCCGTGGCGTACACCGGCGGCGACCAGCATCTGGCCGTCGGGCGTGGCGTCGCGGTAGGCCGGGCCGAGTTCGAACAGGCCGACATCGCCATAGCCGCGGTCGGCGTTGCGGCCAGCGGCCACCAGCAGGTTGCCGAGGATCGAGGGACGCAGTGCATCCAGCTCACTGGAGATCGGGTTGGCGAGCACCAGCGTGTCGGCCACCTTGGAGAAGAGTTCCGCCTGCGTGCGGCCCATGAAGGACCAGGTGACAGCCTCGTTCAGGCCCTGGGCGGCGAGCGTGCGGCGCACGATGCTGGCGCGGCGCTGTTCCGGGGTGATGGCCACGGACGGCAGGGCCGCGTCGCGGGTCAGCGAGACCGGAGGGATGCTGTCGAAGCCGTAGATGCGGGTGATCTCCTCGACCAGGTCCGCCTCGCCCTCGATATCCGGGCGCCACGGCGGCACCGAGGCCGACACCCCTTCATCACTGGGCGAGAGATCGAAGCCGAGGCGTTCGAGGATGTCGCTCTGGCGCGTGTGGGAGACCTCGACCCCGCCGAGCGTCGCCACACGGTCGGAACGCAGTTCGATCTCACGCTGCCATTTGGGCATCTTGCCGGCGCTGACGGTCTCGCTCGCCTCGCCGCCGCAGAATTCGAGGATCAGTCGCGCGGCAACCTCGGCGCCCCATTCGGCGGATTCCGGGTCGATGCCGCGCTCGAAGCGGTAGCGCGCATCGGATTCGATCTGCAGCTTGCGGCCCGTCGCGGCGACGGAAATGGGATCGAACAGCGCAACCTCGAGGAACACCTCGGTCGTCTCCGCCGTGCAGCTTGAATCGAGCCCGCCCATGACGCCGGCCAGGCCCTCGGCCTTGTCACCGTCGCCGATGACGGTCATCTCGCCGTCCAGCTCGTATTCGCGCTCGACCAGGGCCATGAACTTCTCGCCGTCGCGCGCACGGCGCATGGTCAGCGTCTTGTGGTCCAGCTTGCCCGCGTCAAAGACGTGCAGCGGGCGGCCCAGATCCAGCGAGACGTAGTTGGTCACGTCCACCAGCGCCGAGATCGGCCGCAGGCCCACGGCCACCAGCCGGTCCTGCACCCATTGCGGCGACGGGCCGTTCGTCACACCCCTGAAGTGGCGGCCCACGACGTAGCGGCAGGCATTGCCGTCATCCGCGATCTTCCAGCTGACGGGCGACTTGTAGCTGCCGGCCACCGGCGCAGCCGCGTCGAACGGCTTGAGCGCGCCCAGCCCGGCGGCGGCCAGGTCGCGGGCAATGCCGCGCACGCCGGTGCAGTCGGGGCGGTTCGGGGTGAGCTCGATATCGATAACCGGATCGTCGATCCCGAGGACTTCCGCGAAGGGTATGCCGATCTGCGCATCCTCAGGCAGGTCGATGATGCCTTCGTGTTCGTCCGACAGGCCCATCTCGCGTTCGGAGACCAGCATGCCGTTGGACTCGACGCCGCGGATCTTCGCCGCCTTGAGCTCGACCTCGATGCCCGGCACCCAGGTGCCGACCGGCGCGAACACGCCTTTCATGCCCGCGCGCGCATTCGGCGCGCCGCAGACCACCTGCACCGTGCCCTCGCCCGTATCGACGGTGCAGACACGCAGCCGGTCCGCATCGGGGTGCTGCTCGGCAGAGATCACATGGGCGACGCGGAAGGCGGAGAGCTCCGCCGCGCGGTCCTCGACCGTATCGACCTCAAGGCCGATGCGGATCAGCGTCTCGACGATCTCGTCGAGCGACGCCTCGGTGTCGAGGTGGTCTTTCAGCCAGCTGAGGGTGAACTTCATGGCCCGCCCCTACAATCCGCGAACCATCGACGGCACGGATAGCGGCACGAAGCCGTAGTTCTTCAGCCAGCGGATGTCGGCGTCGAAGAAGGTACGCAGGTCGGGGATGCCGTACTTCAGCATCGCGATGCGGTCGATGCCCATGCCGAAGGCGAAACCCTGATACTTCCGGGCGTCGATGCCGCCATATTCCAGCACCTTCGGGTGGACCATACCGGAGCCCATGATCTCCAGCCAGTTGTCCGCGCCGTCGCCGAAATTGCCGATGCGCAGCTCGCCGCCCTCGCGCGAACAGCCGATATCGACCTCCATGGAGGGTTCGGTGAACGGGAAGTGGCTCGGGCGGAAACGGACCGGCAGGTCCGGGATGTCGAAGAACGCCCGGCAGAAATCGATGATACAGCCCTTCAGGTGGCCCATATGGGTCTTCTCATCGACGACCAGCGCCTCGATCTGATGGAACATCGGCGTGTGGGTGGCGTCGGAATCGCTGCGGTAGGTGCGCCCCGGCGCGATGATGCGGATCGGCGGTTTCGACGTCTCCATCGTGCGGATCTGCACCGGCGAGGTGTGGGTGCGCAGCACCGGGGCCGGGCGCCCCGCTTCCGCGTTCAGGTAGAAGGTGTCGTGCATCTGCCGGGCGGGATGCTCCGGCGGAATGTTGAGCGCCGTGAAGTTGTGGAAGTCGTCCTCGACATCCGGGCCCTCGGCGACGGTGAATCCCATCTCGCCGAAGATGGCGATGCACTCCTCCATCACCTGGCTGACCGGATGGAGATACCCCGTCTCGCGCGGGCGCGGCGGCAGGGTGACATCCACCGTCTCCTCGGCGAGCCGGGACTCCAGCGCGGCGGCGTCGAGTTCGGCCTGCCGCGCCGCGATGGCGTCGGCGACCGCATCCTTGACCCGGTTCAGCGCCTGGCCGGCCTCACGGCGGGCATCCCCGTCGAGCTGGCCGAGGCCCTTCATCAGGCCGGTGATCGCCCCGTTCTTGCCGAGCGCGGACACGCGGACGGCCTCGAGCGCACCGACGCTGTCCGCTGCGGCGACGTCCGCCAGCAGGGTGTCCTGCAACTGGGAAGGATCAGGCGCGGTCATGGTTCACCGTCGGCTTTCTCAGCCCTGGTGGCCCTTTCGGCGTCAGGAAGAAGCGCCGAGGGCGTTCTGTGCCTGTTCGACGATATCCTTGAACGCCTCGGGCTCACGCACGGCCAGATCGGCGAGGACCTTGCGGTCGATCTCGATGCCGGCCTGCTTCACGCCCGCCATGAACTGGGAATAAGTCATCCCGTTCTGACGCGCGCCTGCGTTGATGCGCTGGATCCAGAGAGCGCGGAAGTTCCGCTTCTTCACCCGGCGGTCGCGATAGGCGTACTGCAGGCCCTTCTCGACCCGCTCCTTGGCGACGCGATAGACGTTCTTGTTCCGGCCCCGGTAACCCTTGGCGGCTTTGAGGATTTTCTTGCGCCGTGCGTGGCGCTGGACGGTGCTTTTTGCGCGTGACATGTGATCAGCCCTTTCGCGAATACGGCATCATGGGCTTCAGGATCTGCTCATCGACCTTCGCGATGGTGCCGATCTTCCGCGCCTTGCGCTTCATGGACTGGGAGCGCTTGCGCATGCCATGACGCATGCCGGAGGGCTTCATCTTGATCTTGCCGGAAGCCGTGAAGCTGAATCGCTTCTTGGCCGACGACTTCGTCTTCATCTTGGGCATTTTGTCCTCGCTTGTTTGCGGTTTGGCGCATTCGCGCCATGCTCGACGGCTGGGCATGCCCTGGGCGTTCAATATCGCCCGGCCGCACCGTCGCTGTTCGGAAACCGCGGGGTTATAGCGGCGAGGACTTGGCCTGACAAGGGCAAATCCCCGGGTTTATGGGCATCCGGATTGCCTTTCGGGAGACGGAAACCTAGCTTGCGGGCAACCAATCATAAGGGGAGGATTTCCATGGATCTGCAGCTCAGCGGCAAGACCGCCATCGTCACCGGCGCCAGCAAGGGCATCGGCAAGGCCATCGCCGAAGTTCTGGCCGAAGAAGGTGCCTCCGTGCACCTGGTCTCGCGCACCGAGGCCGACCTGAATGCCGTACGCGACGACCTGAACGCCCGTTTCGGGGCGCAGGCCACCGTGCACGCGCTGGACCTGTCGAAGCCGGAATCGGTCCAGGCCCTGACCGAAGCGGCGGGCGATGCGGATATCCTCATCAACAACGCCGGCGCCATTCCCGGCGGCGACCTGTCCAAGCTCAGCGACGATGACATCAAGGAGGGCTGGCAGCTCAAGGTGTTCGGCACCGTGGGCCTGATCCGCAACTTCTATCCGAAGATGTGCGAGCGCGGTGACGGCGTGATCGTCAACGTGATCGGCATGGCCGGTGAGCGCGGGCGCGGCGCCTATATCGCGGGCTCCATGGGCAACGCCGCCCTGATGCACCTGACCCGCACCATGGGCGCGGAAAGCATGAACCACGGCGTGCGGGTGGTGGGCGTAAACCCGGGCCCGACGGTGACCGAGCGGTTCCAGCTTCTGGCCCGCGCCAATGCCGAGCGCCAGTTCGGTGACCCGGAACGCTGGCAGGAAACCATGTCCGGGCTGCCTGCGGGCCGCGGCGGCACGCCGGAGGAACTGGCGGCGGTGACGGTCTTCGTGGCCTCACCGCGCGCATCCTGGGTGTCGGGCACCGTTGTCATGGTCGATGGCGGCCAGCATTCCCGCCCGCCGCAATAAGCTCACCCCTTCTGGCTCGCCGATAGCCTCATAACCCCCGCCTGGCGTAACCTGCGCAAAACAGCGTTACGTCCAGGCAGGGGGAATCCATGGATCTCGAACTCACCGGCAAGACCGCCGTCGTCACCGGCGCGAGCAAGGGCATCGGCAAGGCCATCGCCGAGGTGCTGGCCGAGGAAGGCTGCTCGGTGCATCTGGTTGCGCGCACCGAGGCCGACCTGAATGCCGTGCGCGACGACCTGAACACCCGCTTCGGTGCGCAGGCCACCGTGCACGCGCTCGACCTGTCGCAGGATTCCGGGATCGAGAAACTGGTCGAAGCCGTCGGTGACTGCGACATCCTGGTGAACAACGCGGGCGCCATCCCGTCCGGCGACATCACCCGGGTCGATAACCAGACCATCAAGGACGCCTGGAACCTGAAGGTGTTCGGCTTCGTCGGGCTGGTCCGGGGCATCTATCCGAAGATGTGCGAGCGCGGTGACGGGGTGATCATCAACGTGATCGGCATGGCGGGCGAGCGCCCGCGCGCCTCCTATATCGCGGGCTCCATGGGCAATGCCGCGCTGATGCAGCTCACCCGCGCGCTGGGTGCGGAAAGCATGGATCACGGCGTGCGCGTCCTGGGCATCAACCCCGGCCCGGTCGAGACCGAACGTCTCGTGCGGCAGGCGCGGATCAACGCCGACATGATGTTCGGCGACGAGGAGCGCTGGCGCGAGACCCACAAGAACCTGCCCGCCGGCCGCCCCGGCAAGCCCGAGGAAATCGGCTGGCTTGCGGCCTATCTGGCCAGCCCCAAGGCCATGTGGGTGTCGGGTACGATCATCATGGCCGACGGCGGCCAGCATTCGAGGTCGCCGCGGGCGTGGTAGCTGTTCGCACCCCCTCCTAAATCCTCCCCCATCAAGGGGGAGGACTTTTCATCTTCACCTGGCGCAGCCTTTCCCCCTCCCCCTCGATGGGGGAGGGCCGGGGTGGGGGTGTTGGGTCTCTCAAGCAATGACGAGGCCCAATTTCCGCGCTAACATTTCCCCATGAGCACGCAGTCCGTTCCCGTGATCGACATTGCACCGTTCCTTGCGGGGGACCGTGACGATGTGGTGCGGCAGGTGCGCGAAGCCTGCGAGGGGATCGGCTTTTTCACCATCGTCGGCCACGGCGTCGAACCGGAGATCATCGCGGAACTGCGCGGCAATGCGCGCGGCTTTTTCGCCCGCCCACCCGCCGAGAAGAAGTCCGCCGTCCACCCCACCCCCGGCGTGCCGCGCGGCTATCGTGCCATCGGCGATGAGGGGCTGGCCTACGGGTCGGGCGAGGAGACCCCGCCGGACCTGAAGGAAGTCTTCCACATGGGCCCGCCGGATTTCCCCGCGGACGCCTATCACACCGATCCGGCGGCGGCG
>Ga0255757_10000396_pt1 | contig 42554 bp, 39 predicted proteins | sample 071ome_27_FD_179957 | JGI IMG/M metagenome (GOLD analysis project Ga0255757, IMG submission 179957) | Coastal salt marsh microbial communities from the Groves Creek Marsh, Skidaway Island, Georgia - 071409AT metaG (version 2) | ecosystem: Environmental > Aquatic > Marine > Intertidal zone >...
CCCGGCAATGGCTGATCGACCTTGGTAACCCTTACAGTGAAAACATTTCTGACACCGAGGGTGTGCTCGGTTTGGACCTCGGTGTCTACGGTGCTCCCGAGACCTACGTAGTTGATGCGAGTGGTAATGTGCGCTATCGGCATGTGGGCGTGTTGGATAGTGCGGTTTGGGAGGGTGAGTTAAGTCGTTTCTTTTCTCAGGAGGCCGCTCCTTGAGGCAGATGCTACTGATGCCTGCTCTTGCCCTGCTGGCCTCGATGGCGTGGGCAGTCATAGAGACCTACGAGTTTTCCTCGGCCGAGAATGAGTCGCGCTATCACCGTCTCAGTCAGGAGCTTCGCTGCCCTAAATGCCAGAATCAAAATATTGCCGATTCCAATGCCCCGATTGCGAGAGACCTCCGTGCGTTGTTACACCGCCAACTTGAGGCGGGCGCCTCTGACGAAGAAATTCTGACCTTTATGGTTGAGCGCTACGGCGAGTTTGTGCGCTATCGACCAGCGGTCAATCAGCAGACCGCCGTACTGTGGATCTTTCCCGCCGCAGCGGTGACGATTGGCCTACTGATTCTGGTAATTCATTTGCGTCGTCGCCAACGGTTCCCCCGACAACCGGAACCCAGTGAAACCGAGCTCGCGGGACTTCGGACTGCACTCGCGGAAAGTAGCCGGGCCGGTAAAGAGTGATGTTTTATGCCGCCGCTGCGGGATTGCTATGTCTTGCGCTGAGTTTAATTCTGGTCTTGCCCCGATGTTGGCGTGGGTCTCGGACAAGTGAGAACACCCTGGACTGGCTCAGGCTGAGGCAGGCTGAATTGGCGCAGGAGGAGCGTTTGGCTGGCGCCGAGCTGTCCGAGCTGCGGCTGGATGCCGAGCTCCGGGTTCTGGATGAGTTGGACGGGGGTCGAGCCAGCCAGCAGGGAGAGCGACATGCCGTGGGTAGACTGCCTGCTGGCGTACTAGGCCTGCTGGTGGCAGTTGTCTTGATCGCTCCTGTCGTTGTGTATGAGGGGGTCGGTGGTTATCGTGATGTGCAGATCGCGGACAAGCTGGCCACCCTCGACCCAACGGTGGAGGGAAGCGTTGAGGAGCTGGTGCGTTCGATTTCGGATAGATCTGCCCAGCGACCCGGTAACGCCGATTACCTGGCAATACTGGGGGATTACTTTACAGCGCAGGGCGAGCATGCCAAAGCATTAGAGCGGTATGAACAATTGTTGACCCTGTTCCCAGAGAGTCCGGAGATTCTGGCCAAGGCAGCTCAGGCAGAATATCTGTACGGCGAGAGAGAGCTCAGCAATCGGGCAAAAAGCAGGGCAGAGTCTGCTTTGGCGGCTGACCCAAATCAGGGGGTGGCTCTGGGTACACTCGGTATGGCCGCTTTTGAAGCTGCTGCCTATGCCGATGCCGCTGGCTACTGGGAGCGGTTGCTGGCCCTCGAGCCGCCCGGCTCGCCGGGGGCGCAAATGTTGACAGAACTGTTGGTGGAAGCTCGTGCCCGCATGGGCGAGCCTGTGGCCGGGGTCGAGGACCCAATCGGTGACTCAGCCACGCGGGTAACTGTCAGCGTTGCGTTGCCCGCGGGAGCAGAGGTGTCGTCCGGATCTATTTTCGTATTAGCAAGGCCCGCCAATTCGAACCAGCGCATGCCCATCGCTGTAGTCAGACGTTCAGTGACAGACCTGCCGCTCGAGGTGACCTTGGATGACAGCAATTCGATGGCGGGCCAATCGTTGTCGACCCTCGATCGGGCAGATATTGAGGTGCAGCTGTCTCCGTCCGGCCAACCGGGACTCCAGAACGCCTCTTGGACGGCGCTGGCAGAAAATGTTCAATTGGGGCCCGATATCCGGGTCGACTTGGTGCTCCAGCCCTCCAAATAGCCGAATTCCTGCCCGGGACATATAGTGTTATCCGTTCCCGTCCTATACACTATATCTTGTGTTTTTCCGGGGTCCAGCTACCCCGCCTGTCGAGAGTATTAATGCGCCTCAAATCCATAAAATTGGCGGGCTTCAAGTCCTTTGTAGATCCGACAACTGTAAATTTCCCAAGCAATATGAGTGCCGTCGTCGGTCCTAATGGTTGCGGTAAGTCGAATATCATCGACGCGGTTCGTTGGGTCATGGGGGAGAGTTCCGCCAAGAACTTACGCGGAGAGGCGATGACAGACGTCATTTTCAATGGCACGACCCAGCGCCAGCCAGTTGGGCAAGCATCGATCGAACTTCTCTTTGATAATAGTGAAGGAAAGATTGTTGGAGAGTATGCGGCTTTTAACGAGATATCCGTGCGCCGGGTTGTGGGGCGTGAAGGGACGTCCGACTACTGGTTGAACGGCACTAAATGCCGCAGGCGGGACATCACAGATCTGTTTTTGGGAACGGGCCTTGGCCCCCGCAGTTACGCCATCATCGAGCAGGGCATGATTTCGCGATTAATCGAGTCGAAGCCCGAAGAGCTGCGGGTTTTCATCGAGGAGGCGGCGGGTATTTCCAAATACAAGGAGCGCCGGAAGGAGACCGAGAGTCGAATGCGACGCACAGTCGAGAACCTTGAGAGACTGACGGATCTTCGCGAAGAGCTCGATCGCAATCTGCAGCATTTGCAGCGACAGGCACAGGCAGCTGAAAAGTATGCCGAATACAAATCTGAAGAGCGCGTGCTCAAAGCTGAGCTGCTGGCGCTCCAGTGGCGAGAGCTACAGCAGGAGAGCGAGGGGAGTCGGCAGGCGCAACAAGAGCTAGATTTGAAGCGTGAGGCGCAGCGCACCGAGTTACAGCATATTGAATCAAGCATCGAGACGCTGCGGGTGCAGGCGGCGGAGGCGACCGATAGATTCAACGAGGTGCAGGCCGACTACTACACCGTCGGTGGTGAAGTCACGCGGGTGGAGCAGGCCATTAAGTTCGAGCGAGAGAAGCGGGAGACAATACAACAGGATCTAGAGTCCACCCAGCGGTCGCTACTTGAGGCAAAGGGGCATCTGGCCGCAGACGAAGAGCGCTTGACCGGATGGCGGGAGGAGCTGTCATCCCTAGAGCCCGCGCTTGAGCAAAGCCGATCCGCCTCCGAGCGTGCGGTGGCAGAGATGAACAAGGCCGAAGAATCTATGAACGATTGGCAGGGCCAATGGGACACATTCAATCAGCAGGCATCCTCAACAAGTCAGAAAGCCGAGGTGGAGCAGAGCCGAATTATGCACCTGGAGCAGGTGCTGCGGCGGCTGCAGGAGCGTCTTAGCAAGTACCGGGCAGAGAGCGAGTCGCTTCATTCGCAACAGGATCTAACCGCGCTAGACACGCTGGAATCCGAGCTCAGGGCGGCAGACTCAAAGGTGTTGACTGAAGAGGCTGGCCTGCAAAAACTTGATGCGGCGCTCGACCATCATCGGCAGGAGATCGAACGCCTGCGGGGTGAGCAGGATGAACAGCGGTCCACCTTGCAGCAGCTCAAAGGCCGTCATGCCTCGCTGACTGCACTGCAACAGGCAAGCGCTAATGAAGAACAGGCAGCAGTAGCCGATTGGCTGGAACAGCGCACCTCTTCGGCGGGGTGCATGGTCCTTGATCAGCTAGAGGTTGACGACGATTGGCGCCTTGCAGTCGAGCATGTTCTTGGTCAGGGATTGTCAGCGCGCTGCGTGACCGAACTGGGCGCCCTGGCGAGTGCGTCTCTTACAGAGGCGCCAGCGGGCACCTATTTGGTCGATGGGGAACAAGTGGCCGCGGGCCTCTCTGGCACACTGGCAGCCAAGGTGGCAGGTCCCCGAGGCCTTCTCAGTCTCATGCAAAGCGTCAAGATTGTGTCATCTGTTGAAGAAGCTTTGCGGCTGCTTCCATCGCTTAGCGAAGGGCAAAGTGTCATCACGCCGAGGGGCGAATGGCTTGGCGACGGTTGGGCGCGCACAGCCTCGTCAGCGGATCCCAGCGCGGGTCTGCTTGAGCGGCGCGAGCTGCTTGCTGAGCTAGACCAAGAGATGACTTCTGCAACACATCTTTTGGGGGAAATAGAAAAGCAACTTGAGGAGAGCCGTCAACGGCGTGCAGAGACGGAGCATGCTCGTGGTGAGAGCCAGGAACGGTTGAAGGCCGCCGTCAAAGCTCAGGCGGAAAAGCGAGCTGAGCATGCCACCGAACTGGCGGCTGTGGATCAGGTAAAGCAGCGGCAGGAGCAGCTGCGTCAGGATGTGGCCGATGCCTCATCACAATTCGACGCTGAACAAAGGGCCCTTGGTGAGTCACGGCATACCTTGCAAGCCGCCCTTGATCAGATGGAGCGAGATGGGGTTGAGCGCGAACAATTGGCGTCCAGGAGAGATGAGCTTAGACAGGCTCTGGGCGTTGCGAGAGAAGAGGCTCGGGAAAAACGGGACGACGCGCACAGCCAGGATATCCGCTGTCAGAATCTGACAACTCAAATCAGCGCGGTTCAGGACACTATTGAGCGCTTGAACCAGCAGGTTAGGCAGCTTGATCAGCGTGCCGAGACGCTTACTGCTCAAATGCCCGCGGATCAAGAGCCCGATACGGGATTAAAGGAGGAGTTGGAGGCTTTGCTGGCTCAGCGTGTGGTCGCGGAAGAGGCGCTGACAGCAGCTCGTCAAGAAGTCGCCGATAGGGAGCACGCGCTCCGGGAGCAGGAAAAAGCTCGGGTATCAGCCGAGCACGCGGTACAGGCGGTCCAAAGCGAGTTGGAAGGCCAGCGCCTTCAGCAGGCGGAAAGGCAGGTTCGGCTGGAGAATCTTGAAGCTCAGCTGAAGGAACTCGAGGCTATTGCTCATGAGGTGGTAACACAGTTGCCGGATGAGGCCAGCGAACCTGAGTGGCAGGTGAAGGTTGAGCGAGTCGTGTCTCGAATTGCGCGCTTGGGCGCGATTAATCTGGCAGCGATTGATGAGTGTGCTCAAGCGAGCGAGCGCAAGACCTATCTAGATACCCAAAACGACGACTTGGAGTCTGCGCTCACTACCCTGCAAAACGCCATTCGAAAAATTGACAAGGAAACACGAAGCAGGTTTCAGGAGACCTTTGATCAGGTCAACGCCGGATTCGCTGATCTATTTCCAAAAGTGTTTGGTGGTGGCACTGCCTCGCTCGAGTTAACAGGGGATGACCTGCTGGATACCGGTGTCGCCATCATGGCGCGACCTCCGGGAAAGAAAAACAGCACCATCCACCTTCTGTCGGGTGGTGAAAAAGCCATGACCGCGATCGCGTTGGTATTTTCTATTTTCCAGCTAAACCCCGCACCTTTCTGTATGCTGGACGAGGTCGATGCGCCCCTTGATGACGCCAACGTTGGGAGATACGCGCGTATGGTTAGAGAGATGGCGGAGCGGGTACAGTTCATTTTTATCACCCACAACAAGATTACCATGGAGGTTGCCGATAACCTCATGGGAGTAACAATGCATGAACCCGGCGTCTCGCGTTTGGTGACGGTCGACGTGGAAGAGGCGGCGCAGTTAGCGGCCAGTTAGGGGGCGAAGGGCGGTATGGACTTGGGTATACGCGATTGGATGCTGGTGGTTGGGGCCGCATTGATCGCCATCGTGCTGCTTGATGCGTTGCGGCGTATCTACGGGCAGCGACGTAACGAAATTCGGCTAAACGCCAAAATCACACGAACTGATGAACCGCTTCGGGACGATGAAGAGTTTAACCTTCTCAGGGAACTCCCCAATGGGGGCGCGCGGATCGTAAGGAGGGAGGATCTGAGCCCCCCGGCCGCGGACCATGATCACAGTGAGTCGCCGCTTGCAGCTCACGGGGCAGACCAGAACCCTGAATCGGTGGGCGGCAAAATCGCGGCCCCACACCAACAGGCTGAATCGGCGGATGATTTGCCATCCTTCTCAGCCACCGAGGAAGATTTTACGGTAAACGATCCTACGGATGAGCGGTCCGACCCGTCGGTGGGTGGGGTTGAGGAGGATGTGCCCGAAAGCCCGGTCAGTGGTGATGGGAAAGTAGCCACTCTGGATTGGCTTGAGGAGCTGGACATTCCTGATCCTGATCCTGAGCCTGAGCAGCGGCTACCCCGAGCCACCAACCCCCACGTCTTTGTTCTCAACGTTGTGTCCAGAGACGAGGTTGGCTTCTCAGGTACTGACATCTTGCAAATCTTACTGGCCTGTGACTTGCGCTTTGGGGATATGGATTTCTTTCATCGGCACGAGCAGTCTGCTGGGAAAGGTCCAATCCAGTTCAGTGTTTGCAACATGATAAATCCAGGGGTTTTTGATATCGACAACATGCATGAGTTGCACACTCGAGGCTTGATGTTTTTTGTGACGCTGCCTGGACCCGAAGATATGTTAAAGGCCTTCGACTACATGTATGAGACCGCCAAAACCGTTGCAAAAAATTTGAACGGCGATGTGCTTGACGAAACTCGTAGCGCTATCACGCGACAAAGTCTGGAACATATGCGGCAGCAGATTCGGGAATTGGAGCGGCGCTTGTCGATACTGGATAGGCCGTGACTTCTTATGACACCTGAGCAGGAAGTCTCCACTTTACGGAAGCAACTTACCCAGTGGAACGCTGAATACTACCAACGTGATGCCCCCACAGTCACCGACAGCGAGTATGATCGCGCGCTGACTAGGCTGCGGCAGTTGGAGGTGGATTATCCGGGATTGCAGCAGCCTGACTCCCCGACCAATCGGGTTGGTGCGGCTCCCCTATCCGCCTTCAACACAATTACGCACAGCGTCCCGATGCTGTCACTAGACAACGCCTTTGACGAGGATGACCTGATTGCCTTTGACGCGAGGGTGAGAGAGCGGCTCTCGCTCTCAGTGGTCACCTATAGCTGTGAGCCCAAGCTCGACGGAATTGCCGTCAGTATTGTGTGGGAGTCCGGCATACTAGTGAGAGCGGCCACCCGTGGTGACGGCACGTCTGGTGAAGACATCACGCTGAATGTCAGGACTATTGATTGCATTCCATTGCGGTTGAAAGGTGCGGGCGTGCCTGATGTTCTAGAGGTCAGGGGGGAGGTTTTCATGCCTCGCGATGGCTTTGAGGCATTCAATGCTCGGGCTAGACGAGAAGGCGGCAAACCATTTGTTAATCCACGAAACGCCGCAGCGGGCAGTCTTCGGCAGCTGGATTCCAGTATCACCCGTCGTCGGCCTTTAGCATTTTGTGCTTACTCCCTTGGTCGGGTGGAGGGAGGGGAACCGCTACCTCATCAGCATAGCGCGACGATGGAAAAATTAGATCATTGGGGGATACCCGTTTCAGACTTGGCTCGAGTGGTATCGGGCACGCCTGACTGTGAGCACTACTATCGGGAGATTGCTGCTCAACGGAACGATCTTGCCTTTGATATCGATGGCATCGTTTATAAAGTAGACGATCTTGCGCTGCAGCAGCGATTAGGTGCCGTATCGAGAGCTCCCCGGTGGGCCATCGCACGAAAATTTCCGGCGCAGGAAGAGTCCACGCGTTTACTTGCCGTGGAGTTTCAGGTTGGCCGCACTGGAGCGGTAACGCCCGTAGCGCGACTAGAGCCGGTGTTCGTAGGCGGGGTGACAGTGTCTAACGCGACCTTACACAATGCGGATGAAATGGAGCGGCTAGATGTTCGCCTTGGTGATACCGTCATTGTGCGTCGAGCGGGAGATGTGATCCCGCAAGTGGCTGCGGTGGTTAAGGAACGTAGGCCGAGGGATGTACAGGAAGTCAGCTTTCCAAGTGAATGCCCCGCTTGCGGTGCTTTGCTGGAGCGCCAGGAGGGCGAGACAGTATGGCGCTGCGTTGACGGCCTTCGCTGTCCGGCACAAAAGCGTGGCGCGTTGGCGCACTTTGTTTCGCGCAGAGCCATGGACATAGACGGTCTCGGTGAAAAGGTGATCGACCAGCTGGTGGAGCGCGGATTGGTGACGGATATAGCTGACCTCTATCAGCTTAGCGTTGGCCAGCTAATGTCACTGGACCGGATGGGCGAAAAGTCGGCGGATAATGTTTATCGCGCCATCGAGAGAAGCAAAGAAACTACCTTACCTCGACTGCTTTATGCGGTTGGTATAAGAGAGGTGGGAGAGGTCACAGCAAGGCAGCTGGCGACTTACTTCGGTACCCTTGAATCGATCATGGAAGCCTCTGAGACCCAATTAATTGAGGTTGACGATGTTGGCGCTGTTGTAGCGCATCAGGTTCATCGTTTTTTTGCTGAGCCCGCAAATCGCGCCATTGTAGAAAAACTTCGCTCTGCTGGAGTTCATTGGCCAGACTTGAGTCAGCAATCGGTTGGTGATCTTCCGCTGGACTCCCAGATATGGGTGGTAACCGGTAAACTTGAGAGCATGACCAGAGAAGATGCACAGGAAAGGCTCCGGAGGCTGGGAGCAAAGGTTGCCAATAGCGTAAGCGGTAAAACCCACTGCCTGGTGGCGGGCCCCGGGGCGGGTTCAAAGCTTAAAAAGGCGCAAGATCTTGGTCTGGAAATCATCGACGAGCAACAGTTGCTTGATCGCCTCGCGGAGATAGCAGGGTGACCGTGCCAGTCCGGTTTATTGTTGCAGTTGTTGCGCCCATCGTCTTTGTTGCGGGCTGTGCTACTTCCCCCCCGAGTCAGACCGAAGATATTTGCGAAATTTTCAGGGAAAAGTCTGGTTGGTACGAGGACGCCCGAAAATCCAGGAGTCACTGGGGTGTGCCGATTTCGGTCATGATGGCGATCATGCATCAGGAATCCCGCTTTGTAGCAACGGCAAAACCTCCACGCAAAAAGATCTTTGGCGTAATACCAGGGCCTAGACCATCAGATGCCTATGGTTACTCGCAGGCGAAAGACGATACTTGGACATGGTACCAGCGTAGCTCTGGTAACTATGGTGCTGACAGAGATGACTTCGGCGACGCCATTGATTTTGTCGGCTGGTACAACGATATGAGTAACAAGCAGAATGGTATCGCAAAGGACGACACCTTTCGGCTGTATCTCGCCTATCACGAAGGGCACGGAGGTTACGCCGCTAAGTCCTATCAGAGCAAAGGCTGGTTGGTCGATGTCGCCCGAAAGGTGGATCGACGGGCCAATACTTACAATACCCAGCTTCGAGGGTGTGTTGCAGAGCTAGAGGAAGAAAAATGGTGGGATTTTTGGTGACCCACCACTGTAATCTTCCGGTCATAATTCTGTCACAGAATTCGGGTTTTTGATTGGAGAGCCCGAGATGACAGATCACACCATCTTGATAGTAGATGATGAGGATGCGATCCGCGACATGCTGGTGATGGCACTCGAGATCGCGGGATTCCGATGCCTAGAAGCTGACAATATCTTCGAAGCGCACAAGACTATACTTGACGAAAAACCTTCCCTGCTAGTACTCGATTGGATGTTGCCGGAAGGCAGCGGCGTGGAACTTCTTCGCCGTCTTCGCAGAGACAGTGTTACAGAGCAACTGCCTGTGATCATGCTCACAGCGAAAACCGCTGAGGCCAATATTATTCAAGGGTTGGAGGTTGGCGCAGACGACTATGTGACCAAGCCCGTCGCCCCCAAAGAGTTGATAGCGCGTATCAAGGCATTGTTGCGTCGAAGTAGCGGGGACACGAAAAAGGATCAGCTGCTGTTTGGAGATTTGCTTTTAGATCGGCGCAGCCATCGGGTTTTTGTGGCAAACAGCAGTGTTGATGTAGGCCCTACTGAATTCAAACTCCTGCTTTTCTTCATGACAAATCCCAATCGGGCCTACACCCGCGGGCAGATCCTTGATCATGTGTGGGGGAGCAATGTCTATGTTGAGGAGAGAACGGTCGATGTGCATATTCGACGATTGAGAAAGGCTCTGCAGTGCCCGAGCGGCGACCTCAGTTCTCTTATCGAGACGGTGCGAGGGATGGGGTATCGCTTCACACCAGCCCCGCAGGAAAAGTCATGAGTTCCCACAAAGTCTGGCGAATCGAGCTTGTATGGGTGATTGTCGCGATGACCGTTGGCAGTCTGTTGGGACTGATCTTTGATCGGGCCCTTCTGGGTTTTTCCGCAGTGGCGTTGCTGTTACTGGCGTACTGGGGTTGGTACATCCGCTTGATACAGCATTGGCTTGATGACCCAGAAAAAGACCCGCCAAGTGGTCGCGGAGTCTGGGGACTGTTGTTGGACAGTATCTTCAGATTGCAGCGTCGTAACAGAGAAACTCAATCTCGTCTTGAGTCCGCGTTGGACTATCTGCAGGATTCGCTCGCTTCGATGCGTGACGGCGCCATTATTGTTGATAGCCGAGATACCATCGCGTGGGCGAATGAGTCGGCGCACTACTTGATCGGCATCCGCTTTCCCGAGGATCGTAATCAATCATTACTAAACTTGATACGCACACCTCAGTTTCAGGTCTACTATGAATCAGGGTCGTACGTGGAGCCACTGCGCCTGTCAGCGAGCGTTGATGAGGAGCGAGATCTGCAGTTTGAAATCACCCGATTTGGGCGAGGAGACCGGCTTGTATTTGTCAGAGACATTACTGGGACGGTAAGACTGGAACAAATGCGGCGGGATTTTGTCGGCAATGTTTCTCACGAGTTGCGCACCCCGCTAACTGTGTTAAAAGGCTATATCGATACGCTTCAGGATTTAGAGGCGTTTTCATCGCCTCAGTACCGAAAACCGTTGAGTCAAATGCACCAGCAAACTATTCGTATGGAAAATTTGTTGCGCGATCTTTTATGGCTTTCGAAAATTGAAACCTTTGAGACCGATCAAAAGACAGAAGTTATCAATATCGGCAACATGCTTTCTGAATTGATTAGCGAGCTCCGTGCGGGCTACCCCGACAGGGAAATCACACTAAAAATTGACGGTAGCACCACGATTGTCGGAGATGAACCTGAGTTAAGGAGCGCCTTTACCAATCTAGTGGTTAATGCATTGAAATACAGCGAGCAGGAAATTCTTGTCAGTTGGCGCTCGTCTGATTCGGTATCGGAATTTTCGGTAATTGACAAGGGAGCTGGCATCGCCGCCAAGCATATTCCTCGATTAACTGAGCGGTTTTATCGAGTCGACAAAAGCCGAAGCTTGGCAGGTGGCGGCACGGGTTTGGGCTTGGCTATCGTCAAGCACGTTGCAGCAGCGCATCAGGCAGAGCTTCACATAAGGTCCGAACTTGGAGTCGGTAGTGAATTTACGATCCGGTTTGGTTCCATGAGGACAGCAAAAGATTGATGTTTCGGCGACGTCTGTCTCTGCTCACTTTGCAGTGCGTTTTTCTGCTGGCCCCTCCAGCAACTGCCACCTCAGAGGTACTCACTTTTGTAGGTAGCGATACGATGTCACGTCTCATTACCGCCTGGGGCGAGGAATTTCGTCAAAAGTTTCCTGACGTTGTTGTAGACATTCAGGTGACGGGGTCTGCAGCGGCCCCGCCAGCCCTCGCGGAGCGAGTGGCCAATTTTGGTGTAATGAGTCGACCGTTTGGCGATGGTGAGCTCGTTGACTTTATGCGTCGACAGGGCTTTATGCCAGAGGGGATGGTTGTAGCGAGGGACTCCCTTGCCGTGATTGTTAACCACCAAAATCCGGTTCTGTCTCTCTCGCTTGAGCAGTTAGACCGAATTTTTTCACAAGGGAGGCTCTGTTCAGGTCTGCCGTCGTTCACTCATTGGCACCAAATTGGCAGCGGCTCACTCGATATAGAGGAAGGTGGCTCGAATCGCGATCGGCCGATTGCCCCTTTGGGCCGTACAGCAGTCAGTGGTAGTTACGGATTCTTCAAAAATACGGTGCTTTGCGGCGGTGACTTCCATCCGAGGGTAGCCGAATTGCCGGGTTTCGCCGCGATCGTTCGCGCGGTCTCGCAGGATTCAGGAGCCATTGGCTATGTCGGTAGTGGCTTTGTAGATTCCTCGGTGAAAGCGGTCGCAATCGAAAGTCGGATTGATGGCCTGCAGACTAAAAACAGCAGTTCGTCGGCGTCTCAGCCTAGCCCATTGAAACGCGATCTTTACCTTTATCTTGCTGTTGTTCCCGGAGGGGCGGGGTCAGTTGCTGAGTGTGCTTTTCTTCGTTTTATTACATCGACAGCCGGGCGGGAGATTCTGATTGAACAAGGATTTTCTCCAGGTGAGGTGGAGGCCTCAGGGGTCATCGAGAATGTCTGTCCGTAACTATCGTGCTGTGGTGGACATGGGCGCCGAATGGTTTATTCGGTCGACGAGTGTTGTTATTTTGTTGGTGATCGCAGGGTTTTTCCTTCAAATGGCGTCAACGGCCTTGCCCCTTTTCAAAGAGCCGCGTATCAGTCTTGCTGAGGTAGAATCTGCAGTCGCCACACCAGTGGTTTCTGAGATCCCGAGGGCGGTGAGGGACACCGGTTCTGATTCGCCTCCTCTCCTGGTCACATCCGACCTTAGTATCACCGGCTTTGAAGACGGGATCGTTCACGGATTTCTGAGAACCTCGGCGCATTCAGGTGCAGATCTGAGTGCCGCTCGTGGCGCGGTGACATCATTTTCGATAGCTACTGGCTTACCCTCAATCTCCTACGCATCGACTATAGCCAACGGTGGGTACGTAGCCCTATTCAGTGCAGACGGATTTTTCCAGCTCGGGAAAATTAATGAATCAGACAGCGCAAAGCTTTTTCCGCCGGTTAGGATCCCGCGGCATGATGAAGTGTTATCCACTCCGGGCAAGCGGTCTTGGCTTCTACTTGCTGGAGATAAAATTCACCACGTTCACCTTGAGGCAAGTGAAGGCGGATTGATAGCGGTTCCTCTGCTTGAGTATAGGCTGGATGGTCCGGCGTTGGTGGTAAGCAATGTTGGTTTGACGCGGCATTTTGTCGTCGCTGATGGGGAGAGCCGTTTTTCACTCTATAAACTAGGGCAGGCCAAGTCGAGGGCGACTTACAGCGCCGGAGCATCGCTGTCGCAGGTTGAAAAAATCGAGTGGAATGGCCCAGGCCATGTCGATGTATTTCGTGTCAATGGAGCCCTTGAGCGCTATAGGATAGATAACTTCCTTAACACCCTCGATGTTGGCGATTTGCTTTTACCCAAGCACTACGAGGGGTATTCAGAGGTGACCAACACGTGGCAGCCAGAGGGAATTGCCGAGGGAGTTGAGCCAAAATACTCTTTCCTTCCGCTGCTCTGGGGGACTTTGAGTTCTGCGTTTTTTGCGTTGATCCTGTCGCTGCCTGTTGCGCTGGGTGCTGCCGTTTACGTCGGTTACTTCATGACGCCAGCCTATCGAGAGATTATCAAGCCAGTAATCGAGATGTTAGCTGCTTTTCCGGGTGTGGTAATAGCGGGCCTTGCCATGTTGTGGTTGGCGCCACGGCTGCAGGAATTTGTCGCTGAGCTGATTGGCATGTTCGTTATGATACCAGTCACCGTCAGCGTATTGGCTATGCTGCTGGGCAGCCGAGTGCGGTCTCGTCCCGGCCGATATTTCTCTCGACGACTTCCGCTGCTTCTGGTTCCCATTTTGTCTGGGGCTTTGTATGGCGGTGCTTGGCTTGGATCTTTTGTCGACGCTCATTTCTTCGGTGGGTCTCTGGTCGGTTGGCTCGCTGCAAACCGCGGTGTGTCGGTGAGTTACTTCAATGGCTTGCTCGTCGGATTGGCGCTTAGCGTTGCGACTTTTCCAGTGATCTTTTCGCTCGCGGAAGAAGCGATTTTTTCTTCGCCCAACAGCGCTGCAGCGGGCAGTTTGGCCCTTGGGGCCTCTCCTTGGCAGAGTTTTGTTGATGGCGTACTGCCCTATGCGGCGTCGGGCATTGTGGCAGCGCTGATGCTTGGACTTAGCCGGGCGATTGGTGAGACGATGATCTTGCTTCTGTTGTCCGGGAACATGCCGCTGCTAACAGTGAGTCCGCTGGAGGGTATTCGCAGTGTTGCAGCAACGCTTGCGATTGAACTTCCCGAGGCCGCGGTAGGCTCGTCTCATTTCCGTGTGCTCTTTCTCGCCGCATTGATGTTGTTTCTACTCACCTTTGCGATTAACACCATTGCGCAGCTTGTAAAGAGGCGGTGGCATCACCGATACGGTGTTTCAGCATGATTAGGCGCCTTTCTTCCGGTGGGCCAGACCCTGGCACCATTAGCCATCGTCGGTCCTTTCGTCACAGCACGATGATGCTTTGGCTGACGAGCTCGATGGCGTTGCTTGCCATTATGATGTTGGTCGCACTTATCTTGCTGCTTTTTTGGTTGGCTGCAGGTGGAAGCTCTGGAGGCGGGCAGGGCGTTGCCGCAGGGGATCATCTGGCCTCCATTTTTTTGCGGCTTCAAAACGGTCCTGCTCCATATAATAGTGAGGGTATTTTCGCTGCCATTGTCGGCACGGTAGCCGTTACCTTGCTCATGACGATAATAGTTTCACCCCTTGGTGTGATCGTGGCGATTTACCTGCATGTTTACGCTCGAGAGACGTGGTATACCGAACTGATCAGGATAGGCATACACAACCTCGCGGGAGTGCCGTCGATAATCTACGGCGTATTTGGTCTTGGATTTTTTGTCTATGTTGTTGGCGGCCAAATTGATCAGTGGTTTTTCAGTGATGCGCTGCCCAAAGCAACCTTTGGTACTCCAGGGCTCTTGTGGGCGTCAGTTACACTGGTTTTGCTGACATTGCCCACCGTTATTGTGGCGACGGAGGAGGGGCTGGCTAGGCTGCCTTCTTCATTGAGGGATGGTAGTCTCGCGTTGGGCGCGACAAGATTTGAGATGACCTTCGGTGTCCTGATCCCGGCGGCAATGTCCTCGCTGGTGACGGGTATTGTGTTGGCCATCGCGCGAGCGGCTGGCGAGGTGGCGCCTCTTATGTTGGTGGGGGTCGTTAAGTACGCACCTTCGCTTCCATTGTCTGGGCAAATGCCGTTTGTTGAGCTGGAACAAAAGTTCATGCATCTGGGTTTCCTTGTATACGATCTTACGTTGCATGCTCCCACCGGAGATGGCCGTATGACTTTGATCGCTGCGATAGCTCTTGTTCTGGTTCTGGTGGTCATGTCACTCACGACGTTTGCTGCGGTCCTCCGGGGTCGATTTCGCATGCAGTATGCTCAGGAGGCCTTGTTTTGAGTGAAAGCGGCGATATCAAACGGGAGGCATTTATTGAGGCGTCGAGAGTTTCCCATGGCCACAACAGGCATGCACCTGAGATAGACGTAAAGGCAGTGTCATTGAGCTACCCTGCAAATTCACATGCCCTGCAAGACGTGTCTCTGACCATTCCAGGCGGTTGTGTAACAGCGGTTATTGGACCCAGTGGGTGCGGTAAATCGACGTTGCTCAGATGCTTCAATCGCATGAACGATACGATAGATGGCTGCCAATACAGCGGTTCCATTCTCCTTGATGGACTGGACGTTTTAAGTGTTAAGACCGATGTTACACAGCTTCGGCGTCGCGTGGGGATGGTTTTCCAGCGCCCCAATCCCTTTCCAAAAAGTGTTTACGACAATGTCGCCTATGGACCAAGGTTGGGTGGAATCCGCGGTCGGCGCCAGCTCGATGAGATAGTTGAGAACGCGCTTCGGGCTGCGGCTTTGTGGGATGAGGTGAAAGATCGGCTCGATGCGATGGCGGTCACTCTTTCGCTAGGACAGCAGCAACGTCTGGTGATCGCCCGAGCCATTGCAGTTGAGCCAGAGGTGCTGTTGTTGGACGAACCCGCATCGTCTCTTGATCCAATTTCAACGCTTCGGATCGAGGAGTTGATTTATGAGCTTAAAACTGAATATACGATCATCATTGTGACCCACAATATGCAGCAGGCTGGCCGGGTGTCTGATTTCACCGCTTTTATGAATGCGGGAAAACTAGTCGAGTTCAACACGACGGATCGTATCTTTACCAATCCCGTCGAGCGAGCGACGGAAGACTATATAACTGGACGGGTAGGCTAGCTAATGATGCGGAGTCATTCAGATGACTACTAGGCAACATATATCAGCACAGTTTGCGGCGGAGCTGGAAGCAATACGTAGCGCTGTCATGGAAATGGGGGGCCAGGTTGAGAGGCAAATTGTGCTGGCCTCAGAGGGTCTCGAAAATAGGGACAGCGGTCTTGCCGAGCAAGCCATCGCTATCGATCGTGATATCAACCGTATGGAGGTCGAGATTGACGAGCAGTGCGCGGTGATTCTCGCTCGCCGTCAGCCCGCTGCCGGGGATTTGCGTCTGATCATATCGATTATCAAATTAACCACTGACCTTGAGCGGATAGGAGATGAGGCCTCCCGTGTATCCCGGCTTGTTATCAAGCTCGCCTCCAAGGCAGGGTCCGATCCGATTTATCAGCATACGGCTCGGGTTGCTCGCCATGTGAGCGGGATGCTTCGCCAAGCCCTGGATGCCTTTGCGCGTATGAGTGCCAGCGCGGCTGTCCGGGTAGTTCTTAGCGACAAGGAAATAGACCATGATTATCGGGAGGGACTGGCAAAACTGACCGCAGGGATGCGCGCAGCACCAGACGAGGTTGAAAGCTTTCTCGATCACATGTGGGCCCTCAGAAGTCTCGAGCGCATAGGGGATCATGCAACCAATATCGCCGAGCACGTTGTATATCTGGCTCGCGGTGTGGATATTCGGCATCTCGGTGAGGATGGGCTGGAGTCAATGCTTAAATGATACATGGTGGCTTTCGGGCTACACTACAGGCTCCTAACAGAGTGCACTGTTTATGACGCAGTTTTGGAGCGCAGCCACCAAAGGCCTGAGTCCGTACATACCGGGTGAACAGCCCAGGGTGCCCGACCTTATCAAGCTCAATACCAACGAGCATGCTCTTACGCCTTCTCCACGCGCACTCAAGGCTATCGCTAATGAGTCCCCTGACGCGTTACGCCGATATCCGGATCCTAATGCAACCAGTCTCGTTACGGCGATTGCCGAGCTGGAGGGACTGTCCCCAGAGAATGTCTTTGTGGGCAATGGCTCCGATGAAATTCTTGCCCACACCTTTCAGGGGTTGCTCACAAGCGCTGAAGAGCTGGTTACTCCTGATATCACCTATAGCTTTTATCCAGTCTGGGCGAGTCTATATGGAATGCAGCACCACAAGGTTCCGCTGAAGCAGGATTTTTCGGTTGACGTTGATGGGCTGTGTCACACCAATGGCGCCGTCCTACTCGCCAATCCAAATGCGCCTACGGGTATGACCGTTGAGCTTTCCGAGCTTGAGCGTTTGATCTCGAGCAAGCCGGAACGCTTGGTGGTCATTGACGAGGCGTACTTTGGCTTTGGCGCAGCGTCGGCGGTTCAGTTACTGGGATCCCATCAGAATCTGCTGCTTACCCGGAGTTTATCGAAGTCACACGCATTGGCCGGACTGCGGGTTGGTTATGCCCTGGGCCCTGGGGATTTGATTGAGGGGTTGCGTCGTATCAAGGACTCGTTCAACAGTTACCCACTTGATGCCCTTGCACAGGTTGGCGCTGAGGCTGCTCTCAGGGACACGGATTGGCTAAGCGATGCGAGTCGGCTCATCATTGAGAACCGAGTCTTCGTCAGTGAAAAGCTCGAAGGATTGGGGTTCTCTGTGTGTCCTAGTCAAGCCAATTTTCTCTTTGCACAACACCCCAACGTTTCAGGCAAGGTGCTCTTCGAGGGATTGAGGGAGCGAAACATCCTTGTCAGGCGCTGGGATTATCCGCGAATTGACAATTACCTTCGGATTACCATCGGCACGAAAGATCAATGCATGATGCTCGTGGAAGCCTTGTCTGAGATGGTGTAATGCCGAGCTGGCATTCAGCGGCTTTTATGGAATTCGGCTTTTCCCGAATGAGCACCGTCTGAGGTTCGACTCGCCCGGTTAAAGGCGTTTAAGTAGAACGCTGCCTATGCTGTAGCCAGCGCCAAAGGAGCAAAGCACCCCCAGATCTCCCTGTTTCAGGTCCGCACTGTGCTTGTGAAATGCAATGACAGAGCCTGCTGACGAGGTATTCGCATAGGTATCTAGAATGGTGGGAGCCTCGAGTGGGGTCGGATCTCTGCCGAGGACCTTGCGTGCGATCAGGTCATTCATATTTTGGTTGGCCTGATGGAGCCAGAGACGTGTTAACTCCTCTGCATCGATACCAGAGTCTGTTAGCTGCTCGGTGATTTGCTGCGCCACCGCAGGGCATACCTCCTTGAACACCTTGCGTCCTTCCTGCACAAACAACTTGTCTGTCGCGCCGACCCCGGTTTCGTCTGCACGGTTCAAGAAGCCGAAATTATTGCGAATATTATTCGAAAACATCGTCTGGAGTCGGGAATCTATAATTTCATAGCAGGATTTGTTTGCTGCTGTCTCCATCGATTCGATCACGACAGCGGTGGCCACATCACCAAAAATGAAATGGGAATCCCGGTCACGAAAATTTAGGTGTCCTGTGCAGATTTCAGGATTTACCATGAGTACCCGTCGGGCGCTGCCAGCGCGGATACTATCAGCGGCTTGTTGAATTCCGAAAGTCGCGGAGGAGCACGCAACGTTCATGTCAAAGGCAAAGCCGGTTGCACCGATAGCATTCTGTATTTCAACCGCCATGGCTGGGTAGGCCCGTTGCATGTTCGATGCGGCGACGATAACCGCATCGATATCAGCCCCTGTTAGGGAGGCGTTGGCGAGAGCCTCAGTGGCGGCCTTCACGCCTATTTCGGCCATCACTGACAGGGCATCGTTGGGTCGCTCAGGTAACTGGGGCACCATACGAGAGGGATCGAGAATGCCCGCTTTATCCAGTACAAACCGCGACTGGATTCCTGAGGCTTTTTCAATGAACTCCACCGAGGAAGGGGACTTTGCGTCCACCTCACCTCGTGCTATCGCCTCGGCGTGTTCAGCGTTGTAAGTGTCCACCCAAGTATTGAAGGCCTGCACCAGTTCTTCATTGCTAACAGACTGTTCGGGGGTGTAGAGCCCAGTGCCGCTGATTACTACCCGAGGTAAGGTCATATGTGACTCCCAGACATAATTGGTGCCTGAGATTTAACGGTTGTCCAGGGGAACGTAATCCCGTTGGGCGTAGCCTGTATAGAGCTGGCGGGGTCGACCAATACGGTAGCTACCCGAGATCATTTCATTCCAGTGCGCCACCCACCCCACGGTTCGTCCAATCGCAAAGATTACGGTGAACATCGAGGTGGGAATTCCCAGCGCTTTTAGAATAATCCCTGAGTAAAAGTCCACGTTCGGATACAGTTTTTTCTCGATGAAGTAGGGGTCCTTCAAAGCTATTTCTTCCAGTCGCTTGGCGATCTCCAGCATCTCGTCCTGTATCCCCAATTCTTCGAGGACCTCGTCGGCCGCCTGTTTCATGACTTTGGCTCGGGGATCAAAGTTTTTGTAGACCCGATGTCCAAATCCCATCAGGCGGAATGGGTCGTCTTTGTCCTTGGCTCTGGCGATAAACTTGTCAATATTGTCGACGGTTTCTATTTCCTCCAGCATCTTGACCACGGCCTCGTTGGCGCCGCCATGAGAAGGACCCCAAAGTGCGGCGATTCCGGCTGCGATACATGCAAAGGGATTTGCCTGTGATGAGCCAGCAAGGCGCACCGTTGAGGTGGATGCGTTTTGCTCGTGGTCCGCGTGCAGGAGAAAAATGCGATCCATGGCTTTGGCCAGAGTCGGTGAAATGTTGCTGGCTTCACAAGGGACGCCAAACATCATGTGGAGAAAATTGGCTGCGTAGTTCAGGTTATTGTCCGGGTACATGAAGGGCTGGCCGATACTGAACTTGTAACTCATGGCAGCAATAGTGGGCATTTTCGCGATCAATCTGTACGCGGCCACGGTCCGGTGATAGGGGTCGGAAATGTCCGTGGAGTCGTGATAGAAGGCTGACAGCGCGCCAACAACACCACACATAATCGCCATGGGATGTGCGTCCCGACGGAAGCCGTTGTAAAAAGTCCGAATTTGCTCGTGCACCATCGTGTGCTTGCCGACGATACTCACAAATTCGTTCTTTTCGGCGGCGTTCGGCAGTTCCCCGTACAGGAGTAGATAGCAGGTTTCTAGGTAATCACTGTGCTCCGCAAGTTGCTCAATGGGATAACCCCGGTGCAGCAAAATGCCTTTATCCCCGTCAATAAACGTGATTTTAGACTCGCATGAGGCAGTCGACGTAAATCCAGGGTCGTAAGTGAAGTAACCGTTTGCAGTCAGCGACCCCACGTTGACAACATCTGGGCCCAGTGAGCCTTCCATTACCGGCAGTTCCAAGGTGTCCGGAGAGCCTTGAGCACGGTTTACGGTAAGGGTTGCGTTTTTATCGGTCATGAATACGTCCTGAAAGGAAATTACAAAGCGCCAAACTATAGACGGTTACTAATGTCTGTCAATTTACAGTGAGATCATCGGGTCGTGCTGAACGTCCGGATGGGTGTGTTTTCCATGTCAGCGGAAATTGTAACCCGAGTTGGTCCGGCTTATACTCCGCGGCGAAATTTTTTTCTCCCGAGCGATCGAGCAAGGAACCCAGTTTGTGAAACCGCGTGCCAGTTCAGACAAGAGGCCAGTTAATCTCGATATTGGATCGATGCGACTGCCTATCACCGCCTATGTGTCGATATCTCACCGGCTCTCCGGGGTTTTCTTGTTCCTGATGAGCGGCGCTCTCATCTGGGCCCTTGATGTCAGTTTAAGCTCTCCCGAGGGATTCGCTACAGTTGCGCAGGCTCTGGTGTCCACTCCAGTAAAACTCCTTACATGGGCCTTGGCCACGGCGCTTACCTACCACTCACTATCTGGTGTCAAGCACCTGATCATGGATATGGGCGTTGGTGAAACCATGGCAGGCGGTGTCCTGGGCGCGCGTATTGTCATTTGTGCTGCCGCCGTTGGAGCCGTGGGGTGGGGGGTTGTCCTATGGTAACGCAGGTAACAAGCTTTAGCCGCTCCGGCTTATCGGACTGGCTGATCCAGCGAATCACAAGCCTTGTTTTACTCAGTTATTTCCTGTGTATCGGTGGGTCGTTGGTTATGGGTGTCGATTACGAGACGTGGGTTGGCATGCACCAGACGACGGCGATGCGCGTTTTTACCTTGCTCGCAGCGCTAAGCTTGGCCGCACACGCCTGGATCGGCTTGTGGGCGGTCTACACGGATTATCTAACGGCAAGGATGATTGGTCCTTGGGGTAATACTCTCCGTCGTTTCTGCCAGCTTGGTACTGTCCTTTTACTCATTACATACCTGCTTTGGGTCGTTCAAGTGCTGTGGCGATAGGGCCGTAGAGTTGGAATTTTTTGCGATTTGGTTATAACCCCCACCTGACGGGTATTCGGAGGCCTCATGAGAACCATTTCCTTTGACGGCGTGATCGTTGGCGGCGGCGGCGCAGGTATGCGCGCGGCACTGCAATTGGCTCAGTCCGGGTACAAAACAGCTGTGATTTCGAAGGTTTTCCCCACCCGGTCACACACGGTGTCAGCACAGGGCGGCATCACCTGCGCTATTGCGAGTGCCGACCCCAATGACGATTGGCGGTGGCACATGTACGACACCGTCAAGGGCTCCGATTACATAGGCGATCAGGATGCCATTGAGTACATGTGTTCCGTGGGGCCTGAGGCAATCTTTGAGCTTGAGCACATGGGTTTGCCGTTTTCCCGTACCGAGGAAGGGCGGATTTATCAGCGTCCCTTCGGCGGCCAATCGAAGAATTTCGGCGAGGGTGGTCAGGCGGCTCGAACCTGCGCGGCTGCTGATCGCACTGGCCATGCGCTACTCCACACCCTCTATCAAAACAACGTGAAGAACGAGACGGTTTTCTTTAATGAGTGGTTTGCTGTCGATCTTGTCAAGAATCAGGACGGCGCTGTTGTTGGCGTTATCGCCATTTGTATAGAAACGGGTGAGACCGTTTTCGTGAAGTCGAAGGCAACTGTCTTCGCAACGGGTGGAGCGGGGCGAATTTATGCCTCCACGACCAACGCCCATATCAATACTGGTGACGGCATTGGCATGGGATTGCGTGCAGGTGTCCCGGTGCAGGATATGGAAATGTGGCAGTTTCACCCGACGGGCATATACGGCGCAGGTACTTTGGTCACCGAGGGCTGTCGCGGTGAGGGTGGTTATCTCATTAATAAAGATGGCGAACGCTTCATGGAGAGATATGCACCAAATGCTAAAGATCTGGCTGGTCGAGACGTCGTTGCGCGATCAATGGTGCTAGAAATTCTCGAGGGGCGAGGCTGCGGTGAAGAAGGCGATCATGTCAAACTCAAGCTTGACCACTTGGGTGAAGAGGTCCTCGAGTCAAGATTGCCCGGCATCTGTGAGCTTAGCCGGACATTCGCTCACGTTGACCCAGTTAAAGAGCCCATCCCGGTGGTACCTACCTGTCATTACATGATGGGTGGTATACCCACAAACATTCACGGTCAGGCTATTACGGTAGACAATCAGGGCAATGACCAGATTATCCCTGGGCTTTATGCCTGTGGTGAGGTGGCATGCGTGTCCGTTCATGGGGCCAACCGATTGGGTGGTAATTCTCTGTTGGATCTGGTGGTATTTGGTCGCGCCTCAGGGCTGTTCATAGAGAAAGCTTTGCGAGACGGTATCGAATTACGTGAGGCAGGTGCTACCGATATCGATCAGGCGGGTGAGAGATTGCGCAAATTAAATGAAGGCTCTGGCGGAGAAAATGTCGCCGCGCTCAGAAAGGAGCTGCAGAACGTTATGCAAAACCACTTTGGCGTTTTCCGCCGCGGCGATTTTATGCGCGAGGGCATCGCCAAGCTTGCCGACCTCAGGGGCCGCATTGACAGCATCAGCCTCGAAGACAAGACAGACGCCTTCAACACCGCGCGGATTGAGGCGTTGGAGCTTCAAAACCTGTTTGAAGTTGCTGAGGCCACTGCTGTGGTTGCAGAGGCGCGCAACGAAAGTCGTGGTGCCCACGCCAGAGAGGACTTCACCGAGCGTGATGACGAAAACTGGCTCTGCCATTCGCTGTATCACAGTGAAGGGAAGCAGGTGAGCAAGCGCGGGGTGAACTTCACTCCATCGACGGTTGAAACCTTCCAACCAAAGATCCGAACCTATTAATTATCGACCCTGAATGCATCGAGAGGAATAAGCTATGTTGCAGGTCAGTATTTATCGCTACAACCCGGAATCCGACAGTGCGCCTCGCATGGAAGATTTTCAGGTGGAGACCGGCGGTCGAGATCTGATGGTTCTTGATGTCCTTGAAATGATAAAAGCGGACCAGGATACCAGCGTCACTTATCGTCGCAGCTGCCGGGAAGGGGTCTGTGGTTCAGATGGCTTGAATATCAATGGGAAAAATGGACTTGCCTGCATCACGCCACTGTCGGAAGCTGTAAAAAACAACAAGCTCACGATCCGTCCGCTACCGGGGTTGCCGGTGATTAGGGATCTGGTTGTTGATATGAGTTTGTTTTACGCCCAGTACGAAAAGATTCAGCCGTATTTACAAAATAACTCTCCCGCGCCCGCTATTGAGCGGTTACAGACTCCCGAGGACAGGGCCAAGTTAGACGGACTTTATGAGTGCATCCTGTGCGCCTGTTGTTCTACATCGTGTCCTTCTTTCTGGTGGAATCCAGACAGGTTTATTGGCCCTGCTGGTCTGCTGCAGGCATATCGTTTCCTGGCAGACAGCCGCGATAGCGCGACCGACGAACGTCTCTCAAAGTTGGATGACCCCTTCAGCGTGTTCCGGTGTCATGGCATTCAGAATTGCGTAAATGTATGCCCTAAGGGATTGAACCCTACCAAGGCCATCGGTCACATCAGAACGATGTTACTCAACAGAGCCACCTAAACGCGCGCACTAATAAAGTGCGTACCGGCAGCATAGTCTCTCCGGTTATGTTATAAAATAACCTGAAAGACTATTGTGAGATAACACCACTCTAAATGTCCTCCAAGGCCCCCCTCGCTGTGTAAACCCACGCTGGAGCGCGGTAGACTACCGTCCAATAACTGTATGGTTTTTGCGTCGAGTGTGGGGGAATCATGACTCAGCCAGGCCAGATACCGGATATGATGACACTCTGGGCGAGTTCACATATAGCCGGTGCGAATGCTTCCTATATTGAGTCCTTGTTTGAGGACTACCTGAGGGACCCCAACACAATCCCACCGGAGTGGCGGGACTATTTCGATCGATTGCCCAAGGTCGAGACTTCCTCGGTCAGCCTCCACGATGTTCCTCATTCCGTGCTGCGAGACCAATTCGCCAAAATCAGCAAAATGCGGGTCCGGACCGAGGCCACAGTAGCCCACGATTCTCAAGCCACTGAATACGAGCGGAAGCAGGTCCGCGTGGTACAGCTTATTTCCGCGTACCGCCAACGGGGACATCAGAAAGCTCGCCTTGACCCGTTGGGTCTTCAGGACAGGCCTCGGGTGCCAGACTTGGAGCTTGGATTTCACGAGCTCAGCGAGGCCGACTACGACACGGTATTTCAGGTGGGCAATCTTTATTTGGGTGCCGCTGACGCCAGCCTGAGGGAAATTGTTGAGGCTCTGGAGCGTACCTACTGTCACACGGTGGGTGCAGAATTTATGCACATCGTGGATACCGAGCAGCGGCATTGGATTATGAGTCGCATGGAATCAGTTCGCTCTGCCCCCGTCTTTAGTGGTGACCACCGGGTCGCTATTTTGAGGCAGCTCATCAAGGCCGAAGGTCTGGAAAAATCCTTGGGATCAAAGTACCCGGGTACCAAGCGTTTCGGTCTTGAGGGCGGCGAAAGTTTAATCCCGATGATGTCGGAGGCGATACAGCGGATTGGTGGCTATGGGGCCAAGGAAGTTGTTATCGGCATGGCCCACCGAGGCAGGCTCAATGTGCTGGTCAATATTCTGGGCAAAAATCCTGCGGAGCTTTTTGATGAGTTCGAGGGTAGGGCCGAATATTTTGGCTCTGGTGACGTTAAATATCACCAAGGATTCTCCTCTAACGTGATGACGCCTGGTGGTGAGTTGCATTTGGCGTTGGCATTCAATCCCTCGCATCTGGAAATTGTCTCCCCGGTGGTCGAGGGGTCTGTAAGGGCGCGACAGGATCGGCGCGAAGATCCCAATGGCGACACGGTCGTTCCTATTGTGATCCATGGTGATGCCGCCTTCGCCGGACAGGGTGTGGTGATGGAGACATTTCAAATGTCCCAAACACGGGGCTATCGCACAGGCGGAACTCTGCACATAGTCATTAATAATCAGGTGGGTTTTACAACCAGTCGCCCCGACGATGCCCGGTCTACTGAGTACTGCACCGACGTTGCCAAGATGGTGCAGGCGCCAATCTTCCACGTAAATGCCGATGACCCGGAGGCAGTCGTTTTTGTCACTCAGCTGGCGGTGGATTTCAGGAATACATTTAAGCGCGATGTGGTTATAGATCTGGTCTGTTATCGACGACGTGGGCACAACGAGGCCGACGAACCTTCCGTGACTCAGCCTCAAATGTACGCACAGATAAAGCGACATCCGACGACCCGTGATCTGTATGCCCATCGACTTGTGTCGGAAGGACTAATCAATGAGCAACAAGATTCATCGCTGGTTGACAGATATCGTGAGTCGCTAGAGCGTGGCGAGCCCCTGGTTAGCTCTCTTGTTTCAGAACCCAATAAATCACTTTTTGTCGACTGGCATCCCTATTTGGGCCACTCGTGGACTGCGGATTGTGAGACAGGATTTCCCGTCAGTAGGCTCAGGGAGCTGGCGGATGCGGTCGCTGATACGCCAGAGGGGTTCGCGGTTCAGCGTCAGGTTACCAAGATTCTTCAGGATCGAAAGAAGATGGGAGCTGGCGCGCAGGAAATTAACTGGGGCTTCGCCGAAATAATGGCGTATGCCAGTCTTCTCGTAGAGGGATACCCAGTTAGGCTAACAGGTCAGGACGTCGGTAGGGGGACCTTCTCCCACCGGCACGCAGTTCTGCACTGCCAGAAAAACGACCAGCAACATATTGCACTGCAGCATCTCGAGAATGAGCAGGCCGAGTTCCGCCTGTATGACTCGTTGCTCTCGGAGGAAGCGGCTCTCGCTTTTGAGTATGGCTACGCGACGACGTCGCCTACGGGCTTGGTGATATGGGAAGCTCAGTTTGGCGATTTTGCCAACGGGGCTCAAGTCGTGATCGACCAATTCATCACCAGCGGCGAGTACAAGTGGTCGCGACTGTGCGGTCTCACGATGTTGTTGCCTCACGGTTATGAGGGACAAGGGCCCGAACACTCGTCAGCACGACTAGAGCGCTATCTTCAACTGTGCGCAGAGCAGAACATACAAGTTTGTGTTCCGACTACTCCCGCTCAGGTTTTTCATATGCTTCGTCGACAGGCGATTCGTCCACTTCGCAAGCCGCTGGTAGTTATGTCTCCCAAGAGTCTGCTTCGCCACAAAGATGCGGTTTCGTCGCTTGAGGATCTGTCGGAAGGACGTTTCAATACGGTTCTTGATGAGACCGATGACCTTAACTGCGAGAAGGTAAAGCGAATTGTTCTGTGTGCGGGCAAGGTTTTCTATGACCTCAGGGCGGCACGCCGCGAGCGCGCTATTGAGGATATCGCGATTATCCGACTCGAGCAGCTCTATCCCTTCCCGTCGGACGATTTGAACGCTGCCCTGAGTCGCTATCCCAACATTGAAGATGCAGTCTGGTGCCAGGAAGAGCCCATGAATCAGGGGGTCTGGTACGCGAGTCAGCACAACATGCGCCGTGAAATACAGCGCCACAAAGTTGACGTCTATCTTAGGTATGTCGGTCGTGATGCGTCGGCTTCGGTGTCTGCAGGCTATACCGCGCTTCACCTAAAAGAGCAGGAAAAATTTATTAACGAAGCCTTGGGGCCAATGCCCTGGGGTAATTGATGCACCATAGCCTTGGTCAGGAATGAAATATGGCGATTGAAATAAAAGCTCCGGCGTTTCCGGAATCGGTAGCAGACGGTGAGGTGGCAGCTTGGCATAAGGCCGAAGGCGATTCAGTCACTCGTGACGAACTACTGGTCGAGATCGAGACGGACAAGGTCGTCATGGAGGTTGTGGCGCCAGAGTCTGGCGTACTCAAAAAAATAGCGGCTGGCGAGGGGCAAACAATTATGAGTGAAGCTTTGCTAGCAGTGCTTGAGCCCGGCGCGGTTGCGGCAGCTGGTGGAAACGCCCCTTCAAGCGCTGATCACAACTCGACCGGGACAGCTGCTGGTGTCGAAGTCGCAATGGGCCCCGCAGCGAGAGCGTTGGTGGAAGAGAAAGGGCTCGATGCAACGGTAATCACCGGGTCAGGAAAAGGGGGCAGAATCACAAAAGAAGATGTGCAGGCACACCTGTCTCGAGAGGAAGGTCCTGCGGCGCCCCTATCCACGCCGGCATCAGCTGCAAGGCAGGTGGAACCCGCCGCATTCAAGGGGCTCCCCTCCGCGCCGGAGGGTCCCTCGAGTGAACGGGTTGAAAAGCGTGTCCCTATGACCCGCATGCGTGCGCGCATTGCCGAGCGGCTCCTTGATGCGACGCAGCAGACTGCCATGCTGACAACTTTTAACGAGGTCAACATGGCGCCGCTAATGGCGCTGAGGAAGCAGTATCAGGACCAGTTCGAGAAGACCCATAATGGAACCCGCCTGGGTTTTATGGGTTTCTTTGTAAAGGCCTGCTGTGAAGCATTGAAACGCTTCCCTGCAGTCAATGCTTCAATCGATGGTAACGATGTGGTGTACCACGGTTATCAGGATATTGGCGTTGCTGTATCCACCGATGACGGTTTGGTGGTTCCTGTGCTACGAGACGCAGACTTCATGAGTATCGCTGATGTGGAGGCTGCAATTAGGGACCTCGGACTGAAAGCGCGCGATAAAAAACTGACAATTGAGGAGATGACCGGTGGTACTTTCACGGTATCGAATGGGGGTGTCTTTGGATCTCTGCTTAGCACTCCGATCCTCAATCCGCCTCAAACCGGCATCTTGGGTATGCACGCCATCCAAGAGCGTCCGGTAGCGGTTGATGGTCAGGTGGTCATTCAGCCAATGATGTATTTGGCGTTGTCTTACGACCACCGATTGATTGATGGCAAAACCGCGGTTCAGTTTTTGGTGGCTGTAAAAGGGCTAATCGAGGATCCCGCGCGGATTCTCCTGCAGTTGTAGTCGGGCAAATAGGAGAGATTGATGTCGGATTCGTATGACGTAGTGGTCATTGGGTCGGGGCCCGGTGGGTACGTTTGTGCTATTCGGGCGGCGCAGTTGGGACAGTCTGTTGCGCTGGTGGAAATGGCGACAGACGACAACGCCAAGCCGGAATTTGGAGGTACCTGCCTCAACGTGGGGTGTATCCCTTCCAAGGCTCTGCTCGACAGTTCACACAAGTTCCACGAGGCCCACGCGGACTTTACTACGCATGGCATCGATGTTGGTGTGCCCAAGATTGATGTTGCAAAAATGATGGACCGCAAGCGGGGTATTGTCACCCAGCTTACGGGTGGTGTTGCTGGGCTTCTAAAGCATAACGGCGTGACCGTTATACAGGGTCGTGGGCGACTTCTCGCTGGTCGCAAGGTAGAGGTGACCTCACCTGATGGTGGCACAGCGGTTTATGAGGCAGCCAACGTCGTGCTGGCCTCCGGATCAGAACCTACAAGTATCCCTGTGGCACAGGTAGATCAGGATCGGATTGTCGATTCCACCGGCGCGTTGGAATTTTCATCTGTCCCTACGCGTCTCGGCATCATCGGTGCCGGGGTTATTGGACTGGAGCTGGGGAGCGTCTGGGGTCGCCTGGGATCCGAGGTGGTGTTGCTAGAGGCAATGGACACCTTTCTTGCGAACATGGATAGCCAGATTTCGAGGGAAAGCCTAAAAATATTCAAAAAGCAGGGTTTGGATATCCGACTTAACGCGCGAGTTACAGGGTCCGAGATTGTTAAGGATCAGGTAGTCGTTACCTATACGGTTGGCGATGAACAGCATAGTGAGACGTTTGATCGATTGATCGTGTCTGTGGGCCGTAACCCGAGAACCGCCGATCTTTTTGCTGAGGACTCTGGTGTCACGATGGATGAGCGAGGCTCTATCTATGTTAACGATCGCTGTGCCACGGAAGCGCCAGGTGTTTGGGCAATTGGTGACATTGTTAGGGGCCCAATGCTCGCTCACAAGGCCTCGGAAGAGGGAGTTATGGTGGCGGAGCAAATTGTTGGCAAGCACCACCAGCTCAATTATGACTGCATCCCGTCAATCATTTACACACATCCGGAAATCGCGGGTGTTGGCAAAACCGAGCAGGCGCTTAAGGCCGAGGGCGTTGACTACAAAGCGGGTACTTTCCCCTTCGCGGCTATCGGGCGTGCGCTCGCCGCCGGCGATACCGACGGCATGGTGAAAATCCTCGCCGATAAGAAAACCGATCGCATTCTTGGGGCCCATTGTGTTGGTCCATCCGCTGCCGACCTTTTGCAGCAGTTGGTGATCGCGATGGAATTCGGCTCTACGGCGGAAGATCTCCAGTTGATGGTCTTTGGTCACCCCACGCTTTCCGAAGCCGTTCACGAGGCAGCGCTTGCGGTCGACGGGCACGCCATTCACATGGCAAATAAAAAGAAGCGATAACTGGAAGTACATACCGGCACCACATAGGTGTTCAAATTATCACTGAACAGGACGTTGTATGAATCTTCATGAATATCAAGGTAAGGCGTTATTCGCCGACTATGGGTTGCCCGTCTCGGTTGGCTACGCAGTCGACTCTGCTGAAGAGGCCGTAGCAGCTGCCAATAAAATAGGCGGGGAGATGTGGGTTGTGAAGGCCCAGGTTCACGCTGGCGGCCGGGGAAAGGCTGGAGGCGTTAAGCTAGTTGACAGCGCCGACGCAGTAGGTGCTTTCGCTACCCAGTGGCTAGGGAAGAATTTGGTTACCTACCAGACCGACGAAAAGGGTCAGCCTGTCTCGAAGATCCTAGTAGAAGCCTGTACCGATATCGATCAGGAGCTGTATTTGGGTGCCGTCTTGGATCGAGCGAGCCGTCGCATCGTCTTCATGGCGTCGACCGAAGGTGGAGTTGAGATCGAAAAGGTGGCCGAAGAAACCCCTGAAAAGATTCTGAAAGCCGAGATCGATCCGCTCGCTGGACCTCAACCCTATCAGGGGCGGGAAATGGCTTTCAAATTGGGGTTGAAAGATCATCAGGTGAAGCAATTCGTCACGATTTTTATGGGACTTGCCAAGCTATTTAAGGACAAGGACTTGGCGCTGATTGAAGTGAACCCACTGGTCATTACCGATGCAGGTAACCTTCACTGCCTCGATGCCAAGGTCGTGACGGATTCAAATGCGTTGTACCGCCACAAGGACCTCCAGGCGATGCATGATCCATCTCAGGAGGATGCGCGGGAAGCCCATGCCGCCGAGTGGGATCTCAACTATGTTGCTCTCGATGGCAATATAGGTTGCATGGTTAATGGTGCCGGTCTCGCGATGGGTACCATGGATATCGTAAAACTACACGGCGGAGCGCCAGCAAACTTTTTGGACGTCGGCGGCGGCGCCACGAAGGAGCGTGTGACCGAGGCCTTCAAAATCATCTTGTCCGACGACAACGTTAAAGCCGTTCTGATCAATATTTTCGGCGGCATTGTTCGATGTGACCTCATCGCTGAAGGAGTGATTGGAGCCGTTGAGGAGGTTGGTGTATCGATCCCGGTTGTTGTCAGGCTAGAGGGGAACAACGCGGAACTCGGCAGACAGGTTCTCGCGGATAGTGGCTTGAATATCATCGCAGCGACGAGCCTTACCGACGCTGCCCAACAGGTAGTAGCGGCGGCAGGGGGTCAGCAGTGAGCGTTTTAATTAATAAAGATACCAAGGTTATCTGCCAGGGTTTTACTGGCTCACAGGGCACTTTTCACTCTGAGCAGGCTATCGCTTATGGCACGAACATGGTGGGTGGCGTAACTCCGGGCAAAGGAGGTCAGACCCATTTGGATTTGCCGGTATTTAATACCGTACAGGATGCAGTCGATGCCACTGGGGCCGACGCCTCAGTGATTTACGTGCCGGCGCCGTTTTGTAAAGATTCTATCCTCGAGGCGGCCAACGCCGGGGTGAAGCTCATCGTGTGTATCACCGAGGGAATTCCCACGCTCGACATGCTGGACTGCAAAGTGAAGTGTGACGAGTTGGGTGTCCGTTTAATCGGGCCAAACTGTCCGGGGGTTATTACTCCAGGGGAGTGCAAGATTGGCATTATGCCTGGTCACATTCATCAGCCGGGCAGAGTAGGAATCGTGTCTCGCTCAGGGACCCTAACCTATGAGGCGGTGAAGCAAACCACCGATGCGGGGTTCGGGCAGTCTACTTGTGTAGGTATTGGGGGTGATCCGATCCCCGGTTCAAACTTTATCGATATCTTAGGTTTGTTTGAGGCAGATCCTCAGACTGAGGCGATCGTCATGATCGGAGAGATTGGTGGCACGGCCGAAGAAGAGGCCGCGGCATATATCAAGGCAAACGTCACCAAGCCTGTGGTGTCATATATTGCGGGGGTTACCGCTCCCAAGGGGAAGCGGATGGGGCACGCCGGGGCCATTATTTCGGGAGGCAAGGGGACGGCAGACGAAAAGTTTGCAGCTTTAGAGGATGCAGGCGTCAAAACCGTTCGTAGCCTCGCGGAAATAGGCTCAGCCATGAGTGAGATCACCGGCTGGTAATCCAATGCGTCGCGACTGAGAGACCCGCGACTATCGCGGGTTTTTCGTTTAATAACCTTTGTTTTTGGGGCTCACAAGTACTTGAATCCAGCCATCGATGCCCCCATCTACCGCTCATTAGTCAATTTCAAAGGGGTCTCCAGATCATGACAGCCGCAGCACGCGAAACAATGGGCTTCCAGACGGAGGCCAAAAAGCTCCTTCAACTGATGATTCACTCGCTGTACTCGAACCGCGAGATATTCCTTCGCGAGCTCGTTTCCAACGCCTCTGATGCGATTGATAAACATCGTTTCGCGGTCATTCAGGACCCGAACCTGGCAACGGGCAGTACCGAGTATCAGATACGGGTATCGGTAGATTCTGAGTCAAAAAGGGTAACTATCGAAGACAACGGTATCGGGATGAGCCGTGAGGAGGTCATCGAGAACTTGGGCACCATCGCCAAATCAGGGACCGCGGCATTTATGGAACAGCTCAGCGGAGATCAGAAAAAAGACAGTCAGTTAATAGGGCAGTTCGGGGTCGGTTTCTATTCTTCGTTCATTGTCGCGGACTCGGTTGAGGTCATTACTCGAAAGGCGGGTTCAGATGCGGATCAAGCGACCCACTGGGAGTCAGCAGGCGAGGCTGAATTTACCGTTGAAAGTGCTTCTCGAGATGAATGTGGTACGACCATTATCCTCCATCTTAAAGAGGACGCAGAAGAGTTTGCCAGTGATTGGCGTATTCGAAGCGTTATCAAGAAGTACTCAGACCATATTTCGGTGCCCGTCCTGATGCCTAAGGCAGATGCTCCTGCGTCAGAAGAAGAGGGGGCTAAGGAGCAGACTCAGGAAACGACGCCTGAGTGGGAGCCCATTAACGAAGCGAAGGCGCTGTGGACTCGGAGCCGTTCCGACGTGTCTGACGAAGAGTACAAAGGCTTTTACCAGCATATTTCCCATGACTATGAAGACCCCATGACATGGAGTCATAACCGGGTCGAGGGCAAGCTGGAATATACCTCGTTGCTTTACATACCAGCAAAAGCGCCGTTTGACTTATGGAACCGGGAAGGTGCTCGGGGCCTGAAGCTTTACGTACAGCGCACCTTTATTATGGATGACGCCGAGCAGTTTTTGCCTCTGTACTTGCGATTTGTCAAAGGCGTGTTGGATTCAAACGATCTGCCTCTCAATGTATCCAGAGAGATACTGCAACAAAACGCCAGCGTCGAGTCCATGAAGTCGGCGTTAACGAAGCGCGTTCTCGACATGTTGCAGAAAATGGCCACCTCCGATCAGGAGAAGTATCAGCAGTTCTGGGATACCTTCGGAGAGGTGCTGAAGGAGGGACCTGCGGAGGACTTTGCCAACAAGGAAAAGATTGCCAAGCTTTTGCGTTTCTCTAGCACCCATGACGATAGTGAAAAGCGTGAAGTCGGTCTGGCAGACTATGTAGATCGGATGAGTGAAGGTCAGGACGCCATTTGGTATGTCGTGGCAGAGAATCATGCGACAGCAAAGAACAGCCCGCATCTGGAGGTGTTTAGAAAGAAAGGTATCGAGGTCCTGCTTCTCTCGGACCGTATCGACGAATGGCTGATGAGCCATCTCATGGAGTTTGATGGCAAGCCGCTCAAGGATGTAGCCCGCGGCAGTCTGGATTTAGAGGCCGACAGTGAGGAGGACAAGGCGGCACTTGAGGCGGCCAAAAAAGATAGCGAAGGCCTGATCGAGAGGATGAACGCCGTCTTGTCCGAGAGCGTTGCCGAAATCCGTCCGACAATGAGACTCACCGAATCACCGGCTTGCCTGGTTGTTGGCGAACACGAAATGGGCGCCCAGATGCGCCGGATCTTGGAGGCGGCAGGTCAGGAGGTACCGGACAACAAGCCAATCCTGGAGCTCAATACCAGCCATCCACTATTGTTTCGTTTGGATGCTGAGCAGGATGAGGATCGATTTGCGGATTTAACTAAGATCATTTTCGATCAGGCGACCTTGGCTGAGGGGTCACCGCTAGAGGATCCTGCTACGTACGTTGCGCGACTGAATCGGTTGTTACTAGACCTGAGTCAATGATCGTCACCATATGGCGGCATGGCGAAGCGGCGAACACAGTCCCCGACGAGGACCGTCGCCTGACGCCAAAGGGTCAGGATGAGCTTGCGACAGCGGGATCTCGGTTCATTGCTGTTCTAGAGGAGAGTGGGCTTCCTGCTCCTCAGAAGCTACACCACAGCCCTTTGGTTCGCACGACCGAAACTGCAGCGAAACTGAGTGGCATTTTTCAGGTTGCTCCCACGGTTTATCAGGGCTTGGCTCCTGAGGCTTCAAGGGTCGAGGAGCTTTGTAAGTGGCTCGATGAGAGAGAAGCCGAGCATTTAGTGCTAGTGGGTCATCAACCCTTTGTATCCTCGCTAATTTGGTATCTGTTGGATGATCAGGCGTTGCCGCCCTTGTTGCCCGGCGGCTACGCAACCATCGAGTTACCCTGTTTTGAACGGGGAGCTGGGGCCTTGTTAATTGATTGCCCCAGCCCACTGCAGGTCATGACATGCTGATTGGCCACGTGCAGGTGTTGGCATAGCTGATGACTATCGACTTTCTTGGAAGTGTCAGTGGCTCAGGCGACGCCATCTCCTGCCGGGCTGATGGTCTGATCTATGCCGGTATAGAGTGGCAGCCCGAGGGGGATCCGGTGGTGATCGCGATTCACGGTTGGCTCGATAATGCATTGTCTTTTGACCAGATCGCGCCAGGACTTTCGCCTTGTCGTGTTATCAGTCTGGATCTATCAGGCCACGGCTTGAGTTCATGGCGCTCTCCAGACTCCACATACAACATTTGGGACGACATCCCCCAGCTCGTTGCAGTGGTTGATCAGATATCCTCAGGCCCCGTTATTATTATGGGACACAGTAGGGGCGCAGCCATTGCCACCATTCTTGCAAGCATCCTCGGCGACAGGTGCACCCATCTGGTGTTGATCGACGGTTTGATTAACGCTTTCAACGACGACAAAAATACCGTGGATCAGCTGTCGCGCTTTGTCGCGGATCGCCAAAAGTATCTGGCCCGTGAGGCTCGCTTTTTCGATTCACTTGATGACTTCGTTATGAGACGACGGGCTTTCGGCTTCGATGACAGTAGCGCTCTTAAACTCGCTTCAAGGGCTCTGGAGCAGTCTTCAGCCGGTTTTCGATTGAGGACGGATCCGCGATTGCACGGTGCTTCTGCGCTTTGGCTGAGCGAGGCGCAGAGGGATGAGGTCTACGCGGGAGTCACAGCACCGGTTCTTGGGATCTGCGCAACCGAGGGGCTTTTGACACGATCTGGTGTGCCCGAGAAAATGCTCACAGAGGCGGGGCGGCACTTCAGGCAGTTTGACTGTATTCATCACGCCGGTAACCACCACCTTCACATGGATCCAACCCACACAGCCTCGCTGGCCGATAACATCAAGACCTTTTTGACATGAACGAGGGCTGATTTAGCAGCTTGATCGCATTTGCAGTAGAGAAAGAAATTCGTCTCTGGTGCGCGCATCAGAGCGGAAGGTGCCAAGCATAGCCGAGGTTTTGGTGCAGGAATTTTGTTTTTCGACGCCCCGCATCATCATGCACATGTGTTCCGCCTCGATGATGACACCGACCCCAAGCGCACCTGTTACGTCCAGAATACTCTCGGCGATTTGAACCGTTAGCTGCTCTTGAATTTGGAGCCGTCTCGCAAACATATCCACGATTCTGGCTACTTTGGATAGCCCAAGGACCTTGCCCTGCGGAATATAGGCCACATGACATCGCCCGATGAATGGCAAGATGTGGTGCTCACAAAGGGAGTACAGCTCGATGTCCTGAACCAATACCATTTCACTTGAATCAGAGGGAAACAGCGCGTCATTGACGACGGTTGTCAGATCTTCCTGATAGCCACGCGTTAGGAAAGAGAAAGCTTTGGCCGCTCGCTTCGGCGTGTCAAGGAGCCCGGGGCGAGACACATCCTCTCCTACATGCTCCAGTATTTTTCGCCAATACTCTTCCACAACATGCTCCTTTATCGAGGGGCGCAATGGTAGCATGCCGTCCCGAGCCCACGCTGGTGCTTTTATGGCGACTTTTAAACAGCTTATTGCAAGCGCTGCTGCAGAACTCAAGCAAGCCGATATCTTTTGTGGGCACGGTTACGAGTCTGCCCATGACGAAGCGGTGGCGCTGGTGCTTGCGGCTGCCGAGTTGCCGATTGACGTGGACCAGTCTGTACTAAGTGAGGAGGTGAGTGCAGACATTCAAGTGTTAACCGACACTTTACTGAAGCAGCGGATCGAGGAGAGACGTCCAACTGCCTATATTATCGGCAAGGCATGGCTGGGACCGCTGGAGTTCATCTGCGATGACCGGGCATTGGTTCCACGGTCACCGTTGATGGAGGTAATCGCGGCCGACTATCAGCCGTGGCTGTCTGGGTCTCCGTCCCATTTGGTAGATCTGTGTTGCGGCGGAGGTAGTCTTGGGATTCTGTCCGCAAAGAACCGACCTGAGCTCTCAGTCACGCTTGTTGATATTGATAGCCCAGCCTTGTCTCTAGCAAGGGAAAATGTTGCGCTACACGAAGTGCCGAAAGTCCGGTTGATCAAAGGTGATCTCCTGTCTTCTCTGGCTCCGAGCAGCGTCGACGTTATTCTGGCGAATCCGCCTTATGTGGATGCCGAAGACATGCATTCACTGCCCCGCGAATTCATGCATGAACCATCGCTTGCGCTCGCAGCGGGTGACGATGGCCTTGATTTGGTTCATCGGTTGCTTATTCAGGCCAGCTTTTGTTTGTCCAAGAATGGATTTTTGTTTCTTGAGGTAGGCAATAGCTGGCAGGCACTGGAGCGCGCCTACCCCCACTTTAGCTTTGACTGGTTGGAACTGGAGTGGGGCGGTCACGGTGTCTGCGCCATTGGAAAGCAAGAGTTGCAGTATTTACGTTCCTGCGCTGAGTGCGCTTAGGTGAATGTATACTATCTCCCGGAGGCAAAGTCATGTCCGGTAGTAGTTTCGGCAAATTATTCTGCGTAACGACCTTTGGTGAGAGTCACGGTGCCGCGTTGGGTGCCGTTATTGATGGCTGCCCGCCGGGATTGCAGTTGAGCGCGGCTGACTTACAGCATGATTTGGATCGGCGGAAGCCTGGTCAAAGCCGGTATACAACGCAGCGGCGTGAAGGCGATGAGGTCGAGATCCTGTCAGGCGTCTTTGAAGGAATCACGACCGGAACCCCAATTGGACTGCTTATTCGTAATACCGATCAGCGGTCGAAAGACTACAGCAAAATCAAAGATCAATTCCGGCCAGCCCATGCTGATTACACGTACCAGCAAAAATATGGCTTGCGCGATTATCGAGGTGGTGGACGGTCATCTGCCCGAGAGACAGCCATGCGAGTTGCGGCAGGTGCGGTTGCAAAAAAATGGCTCGCGGAAAATGCCAATATCAAAGTCCGTGGATACCTGTCTCAGCTAGGCCCCCACAAAGCTAACAGCCACGATTGGGACTATGTTGAAGAGAATCCCTTCTTTTGCGGTGACCGTGAATTGGTGCCCGCCCTCGAAACCTTCATGCAAGCCTTAAATAAAGAGGGGGATTCGATCGGCGCCCGACTTGAGGTAGTGGCAGAAGGTGTTCCCCCGGGATTAGGTGAGCCGGTGTTTGAGCGTCTTGATGCCGATCTTGCTGGTGCTCTTATGAGCATTAACGCGGTGAAGGGCGTGGAGATTGGTGCGGGTTTTGGGGTTGTAGAGCAGAAGGGGTCTGAGCATCGTGATCAAATGACCCCGGAGGGATTCCTTAGCAATGATGCAGGAGGCATCCTTGGCGGTATTAGCTCAGGGCAAGCTATCACGGCCAGCATTGCCCTAAAGCCGACTTCAAGCATACGGCTGCCCGGCCAAAGCATCGACGTCGAGGGCAATCCGGCTGAGGTGGTCACGACTGGGCGTCACGATCCCTGTGTGGGTATTCGCGCGGTGCCTATTGCCGAGGCGATGGTTGCTCTGGTGCTAATCGATCATTTCCTGCGTCAGCGTGGGCAGAATGGAGATGTCACCAGCCCAACCCCCGTGGTACCGGCGGGTCAGGAGTCGTAGGTCGCCAGCTGCCGGAGGTAAGGTGGGGATATGAAGTTGGCTTGGTCAAGGCGACATCGAAGGCGATTGCGGACCTTGATTCTCGGTATCGTCGCGTTTGTGGCCCTTATCTGGGGCGCGATTGATATCGTTGGTGTTCCTGCAAAGAATCTTTTGCTGCTCATGGGTCAGGCTGCGATCGGCCTTATGGCCCTGATCTGCGCAGCCGGCTGCGCCGGATGGTTGTTACACCGCTTCAAACGGGTCAAGAAGTAACGCCCGAATTTCTCCCCGCATCAATGCAGGTCAATTTCAAGCATCATCGCATCGGCGATTGAATCAAGCCGATCTTGCAGTTGGGCGAGGTCAACGCCAGAGGGGATGCTGACCTCGAGCTTTGCTTTAAACATCGGTTCGCCAGTAAAGGCCGCATTTTCGACCGAGCTATCCATCGCAACGATATTGATATCGACATCAGACAGCGCCCTGGAAATCTCCTTCACGATTCCTTGTCGGTCTGGCCCCATAAGCTCCAGAGATTGGTTGGCAGAGGAGGCAAGGGCATTGCTTACTACCGAAGTCACTCTGACAGAGGCGCGCCCACTGGGCAGATTGGTAAGCTCATGTTCGAGTGCGGACGCTTCGGCAGACGGTAGGTCGATAAGTATCAGGCCGGCAAATTTGCCTTCAAGATGGCTCAGCTGACTCTCTAGCCAATTGCCTCCGTGGCCGCGTATGGTTTCAGCCACTTCCTCAACTAGCCCTGTCCGGTCGTTCCCGATAAAGGAAACGATAAAATGTTGGGGCATAGTACCCTCACGTGGAGTGTTCAAAAGCCTCTATACTACGGCCATTCTAACTGACCAGTTCATGACAGGAGTGTCGATATGCTTAGGACGAGAACGTTTATTATTGTTGTTGGCTTGATGCTGGCGCAGGTGGCGAATGCTGATGTTGATTGGGGTCTAGCGCTCACCGGCCCTCATCGTGCCGAAGGCAATGCTGCGCGTAATGAGGCGAGACACCCCCGTGAAACACTTGAATTTTTTGGGCTTCAGCCCGGGATGACTGTCTTGGAGGTGTCCCCCGGTGGTGGTTGGTATACGGAGGTGCTGGCACCCCTGTTACGTGACAACGGCAGTTTGATCGCTGCGCATTACGCGCCAAACGGTGGAGCTTATGCACGCCGATCACTGGGAGGATTTCTGGCAAAGCTTGGGGCTGATAATGACATCTACAGCGCAGTGACCGTTGGGTTTCTCCAGCCGCCATCAGAAGTGACTCCGACTGCGCCAGAATCAGTTGATCTGGCGCTCGCCTTTCGCAATGTCCACTCCTGGATGCGGATGAATCAGGTGGAGATGTTTTTTAGCGCGATTTACGACAGCTTGAAACCCGGCGGGGTCTTTGGGCTCGTGCAGCATCGCGCCAATCCTGACGTTGATCTTGAGACGATGAAGAAGACAGCTTACGTCACCGAAGCTCAGGTGATTGAATATGCGGAGTTGGCTGGATTCCAGTTAGAGGCAACAAGCGAAATCAATGCCAACCCTAAAGACACCAAGGACTACCCGGGAGGTGTTTGGACACTGCCTCCGAGCCTGAGCCAAGGTGACACTGATCGTGATCGCTATCTTGCGATTGGTGAAAGCGACAGGATGACATTGAAGTTCCGCAAGCCCAAGAACTGAGCAAGCTCATGGGGGCTTCGAAGGTCACCGAGGATATCTTGATTGTTGATGCTCTCGGGCTTCGCTGTCCGGAGCCGATCATGCTGTTGCATGCAGCCATGCGTCGAGCGGCACCGGGCGATCTGCTTCGGCTGCTATCTACTGATCCTTCTTCGGAACGGGATGTCGTCAAGTTTTGTCAGTTTCTTGGCCACGAGTTATTGGAGCACTCCGATACGGAAGGCGAGCTCAGTTATCTGATTCGAAAGAGCCAATAATCAGTGCAATTGACGGAGGTTAGTGGTCAGATCCAAGGCGCGCTCACCTGTGTCGGTAGTGATGCCATCATTGACGTCTTTAATCAGATTTTTGAGCGCAGTGAGGCCACAGTGCTACGTGGTGGGGCCGATGAGCCTTTCTATGATCCGGACGATGGGGGGTTGGCGGTCATTCATTTCCGTCATGATTACGTTAGGAGCGCTCTTCATGAAGTTTCCCATTGGTGCCTCGCAGGACCCTCACGGCGTAGCATTCCAGATTATGGCTATTGGTACACCCCTGATAATCGTGATGAGCGCCGCCAGGCAGCGTTTTATCAGGTTGAGGTCAGACCTCAGGCGCTCGAATCGGTGTTCTGCGACAGCTTGGGCATTGGGTTTCGTGTAAGCCTCGATAATCTTGAGATGACTTTTCAGGATAGGGAAGCGCATGTGTTCAATCAGCAGGTACAGCTGATGAAAACAAAACTACTTGAGCAAGGTTTGCCTCGTCGGGCAGAGCAGTTTCATAGAGCACTGCAAGCCCTAGCGTCATCTCAGATGACAGAGGATGAATCTGTACCCTCCCTGGCAGCGGATTTGGTTTAGAGCCATGGGTTTTCATGTGGTTGCGGACGAGGCGATTCAAATAACGCCCGCGTTGAGGCAGGCCGCCGACAGCTTGACGCTGTTGCCCGGAGCGAGCATTCGCTCATCAGACCTGTCATATGCCGATGTGCTACTGGTTCGATCGGTCACCACCGTTGACCAGGGTCTTCTGGATGGCACTCCAGTCTCACGAGTAGGCACTGCGACAGCCGGCTTTGATCATCTCGATACTGACTATCTGGACAGGAATAGCATTACGTGGGCCTGCGCTCCCGGGGAGAATGCGCGCGCGGTGGTGGAATATGTCCTGTGCGTTCTCGCGCGAATGAATACCCTCCGGAGGATTACGTCTGCGGGTGTCATGGGTATTCTGGGCTATGGCTACGTGGGTCGCCTGCTCAGTGAGGTCATAGAGGCTCTTGGGGGCAGGCCCCTTGTGTGGGACCCGTGGGTGGACGTACCGGAGAGGCGCCGAGCCGCCTCTCTAAATGCCCTTTTTGACTCGCCAGTCATCAGTCTTCATGCCTCTCTGCACAGTAACAATCCATGGCCAAGTGCCGGTTTAGTCAATCAAGAACTCGCGCAGCGCCTGTCTTCGGAGCAATTACTGATCAATGCGGCCAGAGGTCCATTGATAGGCGCGGATGCCTTGCAAATTATGATAGAGAGTGACGTGCGATTAGCTCTTGATACCTGGCCGGAGGAACCACAAATTAGCGCGGAGCAATTGCTGGGTGTCGATCTGGCTACGCCCCATATCGCAGGCTACACCTTAGAGGCGAAAAAGCGAGCAACGGATCGGCTGGTGAATGCTCTTTGGCCGGGCGATGTTGAGTCAACAGAGCTCTCGGAGGAAATTGTTGGGTGTCATGTCGATCTCTCAGGTGAGGATTGGTTGGAAAGGCTGTTACTCAGTCATTACAATCCCGCCGACGATGACACTGCGCTCCGGGCTAGCGGCATGCCTGACGTCTGCCCTCAGGATTTTGAGAGATTACGCACGTCCTATGCCTTGAGAAGAGAATTGTGGGGTAGCACCAAGGTGACAGAGGACGAGCCCGATATCGCAGTTAGAAAAATATTGGATGCGCTCGGAGTATTGTTGCGAATAGGGCGTTGACAGAGCTAGGCCGACTGGTCTCCTCTGGGAATCGCCTCCTTTGTTATTGGAGTCGGCTAACAAAATCGATTGAGAGGAATGTACGATGAAGGAAGATGGCGGCCGGGGGAATGATGTCTTGGAAAAAGACGACGGGTACTGGCGAGAGCACCTGACACCCGACGAGTATACAGTGCTGCGGGAGAAGGGCACCGAGCGTGCCTTTACGGGCGAGTACTGGAATGTGTGGGAAGAGGGCACCTACCACTGCCGCGGCTGTGGTGAGTTGCTGTTTCAATCCGACACCAAGTTTGACGCGGGCTGTGGTTGGCCGAGTTTTGATCGGCCTGCCTCAGATGGCGTTATTGAAGAGTTGCGGGATACCAGTCACGGCATGATCCGCACCGAGGTGCTGTGCCAGAAATGTGGTGGACATTTGGGCCACGTGTTCCCTGACGGACCAACAGAGACAGGTCAGCGCTATTGCATTAATAGCTTATCGGTCAGCTTGGAAAAGGATGGGCAGGACTAATCTGCTGAATCGCTGGGTAGGTGCGTCTAGGCTTATCGAGAGGAAAAATGGAGCGGGAAACGAAGTTCGAACTCGCGACCCCAAGCTTGTCACGGTTGCGCGCTACCCGCTGAGCTGATTCCGCTAAATCGAATCTTTATCCGACCTGATACGCATCAGCGGGCATCAGTGTGGGAGCCGAGGCCCCACGTGGCGAAATGGCATCCCCTAGAGACTCACCTGTCATAGTGCGTCCTTGGGTTTTCCCAGTCCGATAATATTTTGTCTGTTTGATTGAAGTACGATGCGGCGGGAGCAGGGTATGTAGGGTGTGCTTTCAGGCCACTGATGGTGAGTAACATTCAGGGCTGCTCGGTCCTCGTCGATTGCCAGCCACGGTAAAGAAAGTGCAGAAAAGCAATCCAGAGCATGACATAGGCAGCGGTAAAGCCCGTCGGGTCAATAAATGTCCCGACGCCTATGCCGATGATGGGGAGCATTGCCAGCCAGTGGCCGGTCACCCACGCGTTCTGGCGCCACGATATCCATAGTGCGCTAATAGCTGAAATCAGCATGAGTGCGGAAAAAAGCCAGAGTGCGAGAGACGATTGCCCCATCAATGCGCCGGCTACCAGTGCAACCATCCCTGTGCCCGC
>Ga0255757_10000402_pt1 | contig 42268 bp, 28 predicted proteins | sample 071ome_27_FD_179957 | JGI IMG/M metagenome (GOLD analysis project Ga0255757, IMG submission 179957) | Coastal salt marsh microbial communities from the Groves Creek Marsh, Skidaway Island, Georgia - 071409AT metaG (version 2) | ecosystem: Environmental > Aquatic > Marine > Intertidal zone >...
GCCAGCTCAGACACAAATTGAACGAGAGGAAACATCAAGACGTTCGGCAACCGCGATGGAACCTCAACTCGCGCGGCAGCCTCATCCAGTTGCACGGAAAATTGGTTGCCGTCGGTCGCGATGGCAAGTAGACCCTGCTCGAACTCAGCAAACACCTTTTCGGCAGGCTCTAGTCGAGAAGCACCCGAGGCGCCCGCTCCCACAAAGTTTTGCACTTTCTGCAACATCGCAGTGGATTCCCGGATGGCTCCCATGACTTTTTCTAGATAAACGACCTGATTCTCAGCGGCACCATCCAGCAGTACGGAAGCGAACCCCTCCGCGACACATAGCTGGTTATTGAGGCTGTGGGACATTGACCCGATCAACGAGGACACAGCTCGTGCCTTCTCCTGCGCGATTTGATCCGCTTGGGCCGCTCTTAGTGTGTCCATCAAATTCAGCGTCTTTTGTCGCTCTAAGTACAAATCAAGAAAAACGGACACTTTGGCTCGCAGTCGCACGGCCTCAAGCGGCTTGTACATGATGTCGACAGCGCCAGACTGATAGGCAGACCGGGGCAGTTCCGCCTCAGTAGTGTCAGCCGTCAGAAATATAATCGGGGTCAATGCATTGAGTTCTGACTTCCGAATAATTTCGGCCGTTTCGATCCCATCTCGCTCAGGCATATGAACGTCCATAATCACTAGCACGAACTCATCTTCTAGGCAGGCGGCCTCTGCTTCGAACCCACTTCGAGCTTTAACAACCGTTGCTTCAAATGGGCGCAATGCGAAGTCAAGGAGAATCAGGTTCTCCTGCATATCGTCTACGATTAGGATCTTGGCATCAGTCATCATTCAAATCCGAGGCGCATCCTAGGGCGCGAGGCTATATTCAAAACCTACGCATGGAAGCATCGAGCCCCTAACAGAGCGTCAGTTTTTTATAGCAGCGAAGAGGAACTTCCTTCTTATAACCGCCTAAAAAAACACTATTTTGGTGCGGCTAATTGTAAGGCATGAGGACATTAAATTCATGGGAATTGACTAAACCCGTCAATGACACCAACCTCGTGAACCGCCAGAGCGTTAGATACACGACGTCATGGCAAACCTCCTCGCACAATGAAACAACCCTATCGCTCTCTCCCTTACCTCATCCCATCGTCTCGACACTGGATCGGCGGTGCACCTTTTTCTCGTGTTTCTTTTTGAGGGAATCGCAGGCACACCAGCACCTAAGCGAAGCACTAGCGATTAATAGAGCGACATTCGAACATCGCGTTTGTTGCTTGCAGGTGAATTGGCGAGGCGTTAGGTTGTTCCATTACACAACAATGAAAGGAACGCGCTGTGCAACGATTTGATGAGTGTGAGGATAGGTATTTTAAGATTGTGAGCTCGTCTAGCGCTGCGAGCCACGCGAAACGCTGGCTGCAGATCATTTTCGCCGCCGCAGCGGCGACGCTCTTTGCTCCAGCGTTCGCTGACCACCATGAAAAGCAGTCCGACTTGGTCCTGGCGCCCATCATAGACAGAGCAGGGACCTACTCTCGACCCATTTCGACAGAGAGTAAAGAAGCGCAGGCATTCTTTGATCAAGGATTACGGCTGGCTTGGGGGTTTTACTTCCCAGAGGCTATTTTGTCCTACCAAACGGCCAGTCACTATGATCCTGAACACCCCATGCCCTACTGGGGGCTTGCACACGCAATGGGCCCCAACCCTAACTCCCGCTATGCGAGGATGCCTGATGATCCTAAAGGCGAGGGATTAAAAGCTATCAATGCTGCGCTTGCCAGAATCGAAAACGCCACCCCAATCGAAGCTGAACTCATACGCGCGCTACACGTGCTCTATGACAAGGAATCAATCAGCGACGACGCCGAACGTGATCAAGCTTATCTCGGCGCGATGCGCGAGCTAAATCGACGCTACCCAGACCACAGTGACATCGCAGCACTGTATGCGGGCGCTTATATGTCCATTGGTCGATGGGATTATTGGGATAGTGAGGGCAACCCAAAAGCTGAGACCATGGCGGTTGCGGAGGCTCTCGAACATATTATGGCGACCGATCTTACCAATCCAGGGGTATTGCACTTGCATATCCACTTGATTGAGGCATCTCTTGAGCCAGAGCGTGCGCTTGTTTCGGCTGACGCACTCGAGGCGACAGTCCCCATCGCTGGGCACGTCGTGCACATGCCAGCCCACATCTATGTGCGTGTTGGCCAATATCAAAAAGCCATCGAGAGCAACCAGCGGTCCCAGGCGGTTGACATCGCATTCGCTGAGCAATGGGGTGATCGTCCGCTACCAAACTTGGGCACCTACCCGCTTTCTCACAAGATACATGCAAGCCATGCGGTGGACTTCATTCGCTATGCCGCAACGGTTCAAGGCAACTACAAAGTGGCGATTGAGGCCGCCGACAAAGCACGCGCATTGGCGACGCATGGCTCACATGGCATGCCTGGCAGGCAAAAGCAGGTCGCAGCACCTTGGCTCGTAGATAAAATCTTCGGGCAGTGGGACAAAATCCTTGCCACTGACCCGGAATTTCAAGGCGCGCCCTATCTTGATGGGATTTGGGCCTATGCGTTAGGCGGCGCTCATATCGGTAAAGGCGACCTTGGTAAGGCAGAACAGCAGCTTGAGACGTTACAACAGTTGGTTAACGCTCCTAATGCCGATGAATACCGGGTTGGAGCGACGCCTGTTCGTGACGTCTTGAGAACAGCGGCGCTGGCACTCGAGGGTGAGGTATTGGAAGCCAAAGGTGATCTTGATGCTGCCATCGCGAGCTACCAGGCTGCGGTCGACATTGAAGATCAAAATAACTACACCGAGCCGCCTGATTGGCCACAACCCATTCGGCACTATCTAGGTGCGGCGCTACTTGAAGCAGGAAGAGCCGAGGAAGCCGAGCAAGTCTATCTGCGCGATTTACGTTGGAATCAAAATAACGGCTGGTCGCTGTACGGTCTTCACCAGGCGCTGCTAGCTCAAGGAAAGAGCGCTGAAGCGGAGCAAGTGAAAGCGCAATATGAAAGCGCCTGGCGCTATGCGGAAATGGACCTGACCCGCAGCCGTTTGTAGCGCAAAGAGGCGGTTTGACCATGGTCCACGCGCCACTATTAGCAAGTGGCGCGTTACCGGGGCGCCCTGAAAGCAGCCTATACTCACAGTTTCACCGGTCTTCAAATTGATTTATAATCAAAAGGTTAGGTGTCTTGCACATGTCATGTTAGGAAGGTACACGTGGGGTTTTGATGAACCACTGGACACCCTGTCCATCGAGCAAGCGATCTGCTCACGGGCAAACGATTAATCGACTCAACTATCCACTGAGGGTAACGATATGACAAAGAACGGATCACCTACTGTGTCTCGGTTCAGGAAAAAACTCATCGTTTCAAGCGTCGCGGCAGCATTAGGGACTGGCGCCGTTGCTGCGAGCAGCGCAGAGCTTGAAGAAATTGTCGTTACCGCACGTCAGCGGTCTGAATCGTCTCAGGACGTGCCGATGATGGTTCAGTCTCTTTCTGGCGAACTGCTAGAGCGAAGGGGTCTTACCACTCTGGAAGATTTGTCGAGATCGATGGCCGGCATGAATGTCCAAACCACGACCCCTGGTCAAAACACAATCGTCTTCCGTGGCGTTAGCGATGGCGGCGGGTTCTTAGTCGACCCAACGGCTGCGATCTATTTGGACGAACAGCCGATGTCGCTTACCTCTGCCTCTCCCGATATCTATCCCGTCGACTTAGCGCGAGTGGAGTCACTCGCCGGTCCTCAATCAACCCTATATGGGGCATCCTCCCAGAGTGGTGCAATCAAATTTGTAACCAATAAACCTTCCACAGAAAAACTCGAAGGGAATATTAGAGCGGGACTCTCGTCAATCAGCGATGGGGGTCAAGGGTACGACATTGACGGAACGGTCAATGTTCCTTTATCCGACACTGTCGCTATTCGGCTCTCTGGGTTTAATCGTCGTGACGCCGGATTTATCGACAATGTTCTCGGTTCTACCGTTGAATTTGATGGATTGGGAGGACAAAAAACTAACAGTAATCTAGTCGAAGAGGACATCAACGAAGTCGAATGGACAGGGGCACGGGCTCAAATTCGATGGATGCCCAATGAAGAGTGGAGCGTCAACGCGGCACTGAATTACCAAGATCTCCGATCTGAAGGATTTAATGATTTTGATCCTGACGTCGGTGATCTGAAAACCGTTAAATTCGCCGATGAATTCAGGACGGATGAGTGGACTCAGACCAGCGTTGTTATCGAAGGCGATTTAGGGTTTGCGCAGCTGGTTTCTGCGACCTCTTATTACGATAGAGATTTTCTCTATCAGCACGATACTCAATCATACGCGGCCTACTTCCACTATAACCTTGGTATCTCCTACGGCTATGCCACCTATGACTTCGGCCTTGACCCGACGGGTTATCTCACCAACGAGCAGAACAACAAAAGCCTCACGCAAGAGATACGCTTGACTGGCGAAGGAAACCGGTCGAAGTGGACAGCCGGTGTCTTCTACGGCAAAAGCGATGAATGGTGGGATTTCCTAACCTACGTTGATGATTACCGTAACTCCCCCGCTTTTGAGGCGTGGAGCTATTACTACCCAGGAATCGCACCTACAGACGTATGGTGGAATTCCTATCAAAGCACCGAAAGAACGGATAAGGCAGTTTTTGGTGAAGTCGACATCGACATTATCGAAGACAAGTTAACACTGTTGCTAGGCGGTCGCTGGTATGAGGTGGATCGCGACCTGACCTACTATGTCGAACGTCCCGATGCGAGACTTGATCAACAACTTCCCGATAGAAACGCAGTTGACGACGGCTTTATCCCGAAGTTTGGTGTGGAATTCCATGTCAATGAAGATGTCATGGTCTACGGGCTCTATTCCGAGGGCTATCGAGTCGGAGGAACCAACCGTGGCCGAGGCGATCCAACCCTACCCCGTGTTTATGAGGCGGACACCCTTGAAAACACAGAACTCGGGTTGAAGTCACAATTCGCAGACGGAACAGTCCAACTGAATCTCGTGCTGTACTCCATGGAATGGAAGAACATGCAGATCGAGGTAATCGACCCGAGTTTTGCTTTTGGCGAGCCGTTTCAGATTGTGGTAGGTAATGTGGGTGACGCTGAGGTAACAGGCTTTGACCTTGATCTTAAGGCGCTGCTTGGCGACAGCTTTGAGGTGGGCCTGAACTACAATCACCTTTCTGATTCATTTGTGAACGCGCCGGAGTTCTATGAAGAACCTCGGGTCGATGGTGGGCAAATTGAAACAGGACTAGATGGGCGAGCCACCCTTCCGCTCTTCCCGGATAGGTCTTACTCGCTATACGCCAACCTGAACGACATCCAACTATTCGGCGGAACAGGAACCCTGACGCTCCAACACCAATTCGTTGGCGACTCGCTGAACGCACTGCAGTTCCCGCTTGCTCAAGGAGACTACGCAACAACGGATCTGTTGTTCAATTTGGACTACCCAGACTGGTCAGCACAACTCTATGTGCGTAACTTGAGTGACGATCGAGGCATTCAGTACGAAGATGCCTCGGACAATGACCAATACTTCGGACGAAATAGTTCAAACGTTATTCGACCGCGGAGTATTGGTTTGTCGATTCGTCGCTTCTTTTAGCGAGCGCAGGATCTGAGACATTAGGTCCAGTCGAGTGGATTAAACCCGCCCGCTGGACCTTACTTGGAGCCGTACCCCCTGCTCCGACTGAATTCCCCGCACATTGAGACAACCCTAGCGCTCAAGACCAAGCGGCCGGCCATCGTTCGAGCCCATGAATCGCGTTTCGAATGTCTAATGTGAGATTCACCCCTGTAATTCTGGTAGAGGAATGCAAATCAACCACCGTAACGGTTGAGGGCGAGGATCCGATCGCGACCGTGTAATCATCAATTAGGCAAAGCCCGCGCCCAAAGCCTTGGCGAGCCACCTTTGAGTCATCAATTCCCTGATACTCGAGCGAATCTGCAGGGAACGTCGGCACCGCAACCACGGCACTTTTGCCCTGCCTAGCCACATAGCGGACGACATCCGAGCGAGTGTCGTTGAACAACACCCCACCTAGGTGGGGCCTAGCGTTGTGACAACCTCTCGGTAGGCTGCAGTACTCTGTGACCTCCATGCTCGATGACAATGCGAGTAAAGCACCGGTGTTTAGACCGCTGAAGTAGACTCCATCGTCGTTCACTATCACCATATTGATGTGATAATTGTTAACAAATGGTGGCCCGCCCTTGGTTCGAGGATCAAACCGTTGGCCTATCCATTCTTGACCATTTTTCGACAAATAAAGCCCCCAGATGAATTCGCGAGACTCAAGGTGGAAGACAAGAAGGGAGTCAAATCCTGTCGAGGTGAGAAACAAGAGTTGGTCTTTGATACAGATCTCATGACAGTGACGCAGGTAAGGGTTCCGGTAAGAGGCTACTAACTCAAAGGTCGGAGAGTAACAAAACAACTCGTCGCTTGCCGCGATCCATATCGCCTCGTCAGTGAATTCGATTCCCCGCAAGCCGCGATCCCAGCCACGCCCTGTAAAGTCGATATCACTCGTATTCCAGTCTATTTTTTGCTCGACTCGCTCAGATTCAAAATCGATCAAGTAGACTCCTCCATGGCTTTGCCCTTTTTCAGAGCCGCGCACGACGGACGTTGCTAGTAGCTTTGGGAGCGTCATCATTAGTGAATTTGGTCAGCCGCTGGAAGGACTGGCGTAAGGATTTCACGTAAGCCGTCTAAGTTTGCGCCGTATCGTTTCCAGGTCTGCATCGCCCCCCGATAAATAGGTTGACGAACCTGCTCAGAACTTGCCGTACGAACCGCCCGCTTCGTCTCATGAAATGAGACACACCCGCTCTCGAAGGGTAACCCGCAAAAATCCAGTATTCGCCTAACTTGAGTCTCCAGATCGTCCACGACATCCTCATATTGAACCCGCAGCACCTCTCCAGGGAGCACCTCATCCCAGTGCCTCATTAATCGATCATATTCGAGGTAGAACTCCCCCAACTCGAACAGGTCATAAGTAAACGTTTGCCCTTTAGCGAAATGCTGTTTAAAACATCCAAAACAGCTATCCATCGGGTGCCGCCGCGCATCGATAATTTTTGCATTCGGCAATATCGCCTTAATGAAACCAACGTAGGCAAAGTTGTTTGGCATCTTGTCGGTGAATAGGGGCGCCCCCTCTCTGTGCCGTCGAGTTTGGTCTAGGTATTGTTGGCCGAGCTCCTCTAAACTACCCGTCGCAAGATGCTCCATACACGCTGGAAAAATAACGCCCTGGTCAGGCTTGGCAAGCGCTTGAGCAATCATCGATATGTCAGGCAGCTCACTGGTTCCGTCAACCTTCGAATGACTGGCCAGGATTTGTTCTAGCAACGTTGATCCCGAACGGGGTAACCCCACGATGAAAATCGGATCTTGAGCCTCGTGACCCTCATTGTTTTTTCTAACTGATTTGAAGTAATCCGTCGTAAACACGTGCCTCATTCGCTCGTGAGCAACTTCCGTCTGCACGGGATCGTAGGCGATCGTATCGCGATGACTCTCATTAGCGAGCGCGTAATACTCAAAGGAACGATCAAAATCCTTCTGATCCTCAAAGGCCTTTCCTAAGGCGAACTCAAAATGAACCTTGCAATCCACTGGCAATTGCTCGTTTTTCAACCGATGCTGCATCTCACGGATGTCATCGTCTGAGAATCGAAACGTTTTGAGGTTCGCGAGGCTGTAATAGGTCTCTCCGAAATTGGGTCGAAGCTCTATGGCGCGCCGATAAGCCCTGACGCCACCATCGTGATCACCGACTGTCTTCAAGACATGTCCAAGACCGATATACGCTCCCATCAATTCAGGATCTAGCTCAACAGCCTGCTGGTAGGCCGATACGGCGTCAAGCGGGTTTGCAGCCATCGCGAGAGCAGACCCATGATAATAGTGTGTAAGCGCATTTCTCGGGTCGATGCTCAAGGCCTTTCGCATCACGTCTACAGCCTCATCATAGGCGTGGAGCTCTTTTAAGACAGTACCCAAATCATGCCAGGCAGCGATAAAACGCGGCGCCATCTGGGTAATGCGTTCGAGGATTTCTTTCGCATCTTCAAAGCAATTTGCGTTGATGGCGATGCGAGCAAGCAGCAATGCCGCGTTCACGTCACGAGGATTTTCTCGAACCAGCGCCTGCGCCATCGTCTCGGCCTCCCTGAAGTGGCCTGTCGCGAATTTTCGCGTCGCTTCCTCGAGCTTGGCTTGATAAGGAGACAGTTTCGATGCCTGCGCGAGGCACCGGGCCGCATCCTCTTTGCGTCCAAGCCGCTCGAAGGCGCCACCGAGCTTGTTCAGAATGCCGGCGTTCTCTGGTGACAGCGAACTGGCGCGCTCTAAGTGTGGAAGCGCCTCTGAGGCCCGGTTCATATTGAGCAATACAGTCCCTAGATCTTCATGTGCCTTCGCGTGTCCAGGTGCTGCCTTTACCGCACGGGCTAACAACGCTGCCGCCTCTTCGAATTCGTGTTTTTCGGCCAAAATGGTTCCGAGCAGCGCGACGAAATTAATATCACCGGGATCAATTTCTAGCCATTCGCGACAAAGTGACTCGGCTTCGCCTCTGGCACCACCCTTTAGCAGCGCGATGACTCGCTCAAAGACCTTTCTGGGATGTTGTTCGGACATACCGGAGTGACTCTTGCAACGCAATCAATTGGTTTTAGAGTTTGACACAATTGCCATAGCCTCACTATCGCGCCTTCAGTGGGACGCACGACCCAAAAGGCACTATTTGCAAAGGCTATTCTTCACTGCCAAAGTCTTAGCTTCGACCTGCGACGGAATTCGGTCGCGGAGAAAAAGCAACGGCACTCATTGCACTCTGGCATCTTAGTAAGGACTGACCATGTCTGACATCAGCGCGACAGCGCACAACCCGTTTGACGAAGCGCGCCCCTATCTTCTCAGTCTTTACATGACGCTCGTGGGTTACAGTGTGTTGGTCGCGCTGCCAGCAATCAATGGCGCATGGGTCGACCAACTGGGGTTCACCGACGTTGAAGTCAATCGCGTCGCCTCAGCAGACTTGCTGGGACTCTTTCTTGGGTCCGTCGCAGCCGCCTTTTTAATTAGCAAGGTCAACCGCCAGCACCTCATCTATGCAGGCATTGTGCTTGCGATTGTGGCTAATTGGCTGTGCATCAACTGGACCGAATACGAGCAGATGCTCTGGCTCCGCTGCCTCGCGGGTTTTGGGTCTGGCGTATACACCGGGGTCGCTGTCGCCGGTTTAGGGGCGAGGTCAAAGCCCCGAGAAGCGTTCAATATCATGCTGCTGGCTTTCGCCGTCTCTCAGTTCCTGGAATTGCAACTCATCCCCCTTTTATCGATGGATATGATCTATATCTTCTTCATCGCAACGTATGTGGTCACCATCCCCTTTGTCCGCTGGATGCCCACAGAGGATCTGACTACCCCGTCTCCAGCTCAAGTGACCGAGACGACAGAGCCCCGCCCTTCCGCGCTCGCGTGGGTGGGCATATTCGCTATCGTCGTGGCTTACATCAACATTGGTGCTTACTGGGCCAATATTGAGCTCGCAGCCGAGGATGCCGGACTGGACGGCAACTGGGCGGGGCAGGTGATTTCGTGGACCGTGCTTCTATCGTTCGTTGGCTGTTTCACAGCCATGGTTACACTCAAGAAGCTTGATTACGATCGGCCCATTCTGGTGACTTTTGTGCTGATGGTGCTTGCCGTCGGCGCGCTAGCCGTAAACTTTACCGCCGCAGTCTTTTTGCTCAGTGTGGCTTTGTTCAATTTTCTGTGGATCTTTATCGACGTCTACCAGATGGGCGGCGTCTCGGTTGCAGATAGAAGCGGTAGCGCTGCAGCTTTTATCCCTGGCGCTCAAGGCTTAGGGCAAATGCTAGGACCACTGGGTGCATCATTCCTACTCGACTTTGGTTGGGGATTCACTTCAGTATTCGTGCTGTGCGCCATTGCTTCAGCAGCCGCATTCTCGATTTACTTCGTGATCTATCAATTCGGCTCCAGCAAATCTGCTTAACACGATATTAGAAGTCAAAAAGACTTCAGCTTCCCCCATCGCCAGCGCATCGATGCGGTGATTGGACCGCTATCCAGCGCCGAGCTGCCCCGCCCTTTCTCTTCATGCACCAGGCTTGTGGTGCGCTAGCTATCCAGGTCGATGACCTTCCCACCTTTCATTACGAAGACCGGAAACTCAAGCAATGAAAGATCGTCAAGCGGATTGCCAACCACTCCGATGATGTCGGCATACCGACCTGGTCGCAGTGCGCCGACCTTGTCCTGCCAACGAAGCATCTCTGCAGCCACTGAAGTCGCGGCCTTAATCGCTGCCATGGGAGAGAGTCCCGCTTCGGTAAGTACCTTAATCTCGCGCGCATAGGCGTTTGGCGGAATATTGAATCCTCCGAGATCAGCGCCGACCACAACTTTGACACCTGCGCGGTGAGCAAGCCCGATTCTGCGAAGCCACTCGTCTCGGTAGTTCAGGTAGACGTCATCATTTTTCTCCTGGGCGAGCAGATGATCCGTGCCCGCGTAGTGATCCCCCACATAGATCGTAGGCACATAAAACGTCCCGTGCTGAACCATGAGCTGGATCGATACTTCATCCAAATAGGTCCCGTGTTCGATCGACCGCACGCCGGCACGAATCGCCTGATTAATGCCGCTCGTCGCGTGTGCGTGCGCCGCTACAGGCACACCGTGGCGACCCGCTTCAGCTATCGCCTCCAGCAATTCATCAGGACTAAAGGCTACATTTTTAGGATCGTCCCCTACCGAGTGAAAGGCCCCAGTCACCAGGATCTTTATCCAGTCCGAGCCATACTTGATTTCCTCGCGAATCGCTTTCCTCACCTCCATCGGCCCGTTGACGATCAAGCCATCGGCAATCACGCGCTGCTCAGGTGACAGGTAATTGACATCACCGCCTCCGCCTGTAATCGACAAATAGTGGGCAGCACCGGTCATTCTTGGCCCATCGAATACCCCTTCCTCTATCGCTCGACGAACATCTAACACGCCATAAAAGACGTCGGCATCCCCCATCACCCGCACGGTGGTCCAACCATGTTTCAGCATGGATTGGAGCGCACTGAGGCCGAGCAATGCTTTGTATGCAGAGGACCCCGCGAGATGCGCGCCCTGATAATCGTCCCCATAAATGAGTGGATGCTCGTGGCCATTGATTAATCCAGGCAATAGTGTGATGCCCTCCATTCGCTGGCATACGGCACCACCCTGCCACTCTGCTTCAGGCACGACCGCAACAATGTTCTCGCCGTCAATGACCACAGCCTGCCCGATTAGGGGCTGATCACTCACCCCGTCAATGATTCGATCCGGACAGAGCGCGATAGCCGACTCACTGGCAGAGACGACTGCCGACTGGATTTGGAGTAAGCAACCCAACCAGAGAGCTAGCATCAAGTGCATTCTTGTCATCATCCGACTCTCCTCATCAAAGACCCCGCCTATCCACGAGTGCGATGCGCCTTGATCGTACTGGTATTCGGGCTCATTATCAGCGCATCTACTGGAGTTTCAACGCTGTATGGACATTGGCGTTCCTATAAAAGACCTAGGCACTTATCCTGTCGACGACCTGGCAAGCACCATCATGGCACTGCCTGAGGATGCCTGGTGGGGCAATCAATTCAGGCAACACGAGTATGAAGTGCATCAGCACACTCAATCGATCGTGATGGTATTCACCGACGGTCATGGTTGGCCAAACATCGAAGTGTCGCGCGACCAGGGCTGGGATCTGCTAGCGACCGAGGCGCTTCCACTGATGCATCAGATACTCGAAGATCACTATCCGCCTGGCGGCACCATTATTCGGGCGATGGCGGCGCGCCTCGAGGCTGGTGGCATCATCAAACCGCATCATGATGGGCATCCATCATTCCACTACGGGCACCGCATCCACATTCCGATCTACACGAATCCCCTCGTCCGCTTCATGATCGATGGCCGGCCACAGCGCATGAAAGTCGGCAACGTGTATGAAATCAATAATCAGAAACGCCATAGCGTGATGAACAAAGGAAGCGAGGGAAGAATCAACTTCATTTTCGACTACATTCCTCCCTCTAAAATTAGTCGTTAGACGACCCTATTATCCCCTCCCGAGCAATTCCTCACGATGTCGGGGGAACGCATCAATCAAGTAAGTCGCCGCAATGTGTTTGGCGTTCTTCTTTGTCAGCGATCTAGGCGCAACGAGCAGTGACAACCAGAGACCATCAATCATCGCGAGATAACCGGTAGCGAGCTGCCTAGCATCGAGACGCTGATAACCTCCAGTCGAGATGAGCGCCGCGAGCACCTGCTCGAGTTTGTTGGCCGCCAACCGGTCCATCGATGCGCAAATCTTTTGGTACATCGGTCGCGCGCTTGCTTCGCCATAATAGGCAAACCACACCGACATTTTTTCCCGATTAGTGACCCTGGCGCTAAATTGAAAATCGAGGAGCCGCCCCAGTCGAACGGCTGGTGACACCTCACCCTCTAGGATTGCAAATTGTCCGCTGTGGTATTCCCGCATGACCGCCTCGAGGGTTGCACGAAGCAAATTCTCTTTGCTCTGAAAGTGCAGATTTGCAATACCAAGACTAAGACCCGCCTCGCGCGTTACCATCTGGAGCGTCGTTGCCGACAAGCCGACTCTCGCAATACAACGCATCGTCGCAGCGATAAGTTCTTCTTGCCTCACTTCTTTCGACTTAATTTTGCTCACTGCGCCCCCTGCCTTTTGTAGCCGTTACAGCGTCGACTGGTCCCAAATCCGCATTGAATAGCACCCAGCGCTCCCATCTCAGCGCTCCCACAATGACGCACCCTCCGCAAGCTTGCGCACAGATACCTCCCCGCCGAACAACTTTGCTGCCAAGTAGGTCACCAGCTTCACTCCGCGCATCCGAATACGCCAACATTTAACCAAAGAATGAATGATGATTCATTCTTGATAGCGTTTCGCCGCGAAAAATGCCATGATTTTCAATTCAAACTTGACGTGGAGCTAGTCTTGAATCAATACGATGCGATCGTCATTGGCGCTGGGCACAATGGCCTAACGAATGGCGCTTACCTCGCAAAGGCGGGCCTGAAAGTCGCGGTCCTCGAACGGAACCCCTATATCGGTGGAGCAACCGTCAGCCGCGAGCTTTACAAAGGCTGGTACTACTCAAATTGCTCTTACGTCTCGAGCCTGCTCCGCCCTGAAATCACACGAGACCTCGAGCTTCCTCGCCATGGCCTACAGGTCGTGCCTTTTGGGGGTGGTGCTACATTTATGCGGAACGGAGATTACTTCGGAAGCTACAGCGACCACGATCGCCACTATCGAGAGATCGCAAGGCACTCCAAGAAGGACGCTAACGCATATGACCGGTATGCCGCTGACACCAGTCGGCAGACGCGTTTGATTCGACCCTTTCTTCTGAAAACGGCGCCCGACCCCACTTCGCTGAAACCCCGAGACTTAAAGGATTTGCTGGAATTTGCTGGTTCATTCACAGCACTGGGTGAAGAAGGTCTCCTCGACACCATCAAGTTCTGGACAGCAAGCGTTGGCGATTACCTGAATGAATATTTTGAGACCGATGTCATTAAGGCTCACATGGCGGGCAGCGGTATTATTGGCACGGCGCTGGGCGTCTATTCACCAGGCACCGCCTACGTACTGCTTCATCACTACATGGGCGATGTTGATGGCAACGTCGGCTCATGGGGGTTTGCTCGAGGCGGCATGGGCGCCATTGCGGATTCCCTATCGAAAGCATTTCGCTCGTTTGGTGGGGAGATTATTTGTGACGCCAACGTCGATGAAATCATCGTCAAAGGTGGACGAGCGAAAGGCGTGGCACTGAAAAACGGCGATGAGTACTACGCCGACATTGTGGTATCGAACCTTGACCCCAAGCGCACTTTTCTCGACATCACTAACCCCAAAGACCTGCCAGCAGACGTGATCAAAAAGGCAGAAAATTTCAAAATTCGCGGGTCCTCAGGAAAGCTCAATATCGCACTAGATGGACTCCCCGTTTTTAATGGACTCGATCCTAAGAACCGTCTTATGCAGGGTGACCTTCACTTTAGTGACAGCCTCGAGCGTCAAGAGCGTGCCTACGATGATTGGAAGAACGGCACCTGGTCGAAAGATCCCTATCTCGACATGATGATTCCATCATTGACCGACCCGACGATGGCGCCACCAGGTAAGCACATGATGAGCGTCTTCGTGCAGTATGCCCCGCCAAAAATTAACGGTAGAGAGTGGACCGATGAAGATAAAGATGGATTCCAAAAATCCGTTATCGACCAGATCTCTAATTACAGCCCGAACTTTAGGGATCTGATTCTCCACGTTGAATGTCGTACGCCGCGCGAGATCGAGGCAGAAGTAGGTTTGACCGAAGGCAATATTTTTCAAGGCGAATTAACCTTCGATCAATTGCTCTTCAACCGCCCCTTCCCTGGCTATGCGCAGTACCGAGCGCCCATTAAAGGCATGTACATGTGCAGCTCAGGAACGCATCCGGGAGGCGGTGTGATGGCAGCGCCCGGCGCAAATGCGGCTCGGGAAATACTGCGGGACTTACATCGACCCAACCCGGTACCCGGAGGCTATGCTGATGACTAAGTATGATGCGATTGTAATTGGTGCGGGTCATAACGGACTCATCGCTGCATCCTATCTTGCTAAGGCTGGCCACTCCGTCATTGTTCTAGATGGCAGAGCATCGCCAGGAGGGTGTGCTTCATCAAAAACCATGGGCGTGGGATTCACCGTTTCAGATTGTGCTCAGTGGATCACTCAGCTGGATCCACAGGTCGTAAGCGATCTAAAACTCGGTCAACACGGTTTAACGCTAGGTGAAGCCAAAGCGACCATCGCCCTACAAGCCGATGGCGATCATTTGATGATTAAGGGTGACCAAGTCTCAGGGGCAGGCATCACGTCGACCGATCAAGCGGCGCTCCGAACATTCAAATCTCAAATCCAAACGTTTACAGCGCTCATGATTAAGGCTTACCAAGCGCGAGCGCCAAAACTCGTGGACCATAATTGGACGGACCGCATCACGCTCATGAAACTAGGGCTCGGTCTCAAGCTCATGGGGCGGGCCAACATGCAGGACCTGATGCGCATCGTCATGATCAATATTTATGACGTCATGAATGAGCACTTTGATCATGAAGGCTTAAAGGGCGCGCTGGCGCTCGATGCGATCACCGGTACGAATATGGGCCCCCGCTCTCCTAACACGGTGTTTAGCTACTTGCATCGCGCTATGGGTGAACAGTTTGGCATCAAAGGGCCACAGCAAGTCATTGGCGGCATGGGGCAACTCGGGATGGCGCTTGCCCAAGCCGCGCAAAGCCTCGGCGCAACCATTCAATTGGGAACAGCAGTAACCGCCATCAACAAAACTGATGACCGCGTGACTGGCGTGACGCTTGACACCGGTGAATCGCTCGCCGCAAAGGTGGTGCTGTCGAGCGCAGATCCCAAAACAACGTTTAGGGATCTTGTAGGCTACCAGCAGATCGAAACTGGTATGGCGAGAAGGGTCGAACACTTCAGGACGCGTAGCGGGACCGCCAAACTCCATTTGACCTTGAGCGGTTTGCCGTCTTTCAATGGCCTAGCCGATGACGATCTCAGCGAACGTTTAGTGATCGCGCCGAGCATGGACGCGATTGAGTCTGCATTTAATCCCATGAAATATGCAGAGTGCGGCCCAAGCCAAGTCTTTGACATCAGCATACCCACGGTAGAAGACCCGTCCCTTGCACCGAACGGTCAACACCAGCTAACAGCGCTCGTCCACTACCTACCCTATGCGCCAAACGAAGGATGGGATGCACTCCGCCCGAAAGTGCTGGATCAATTAATTGAGCAGCTGGGCAGCTACGCACCGAGCCTAAGACAGCAAATTATGACGAGTGAATTGCTGACTCCCGCCGACTTTGAGGCAAGCCATGGCATAAGCGGTGGCAATTGGCACCATGGAGAGCTCGCCATTGATCAGGCCCTCATGATGCGGCCTTTTCCAGGCTCAACCCAGTACCAAACAGCACTGCCAGGACTTTACTTGTGCGGAGCAGGCGCTCATCCCGGGGGAAGTCTTATGGGACTTCCGGGGAAAAATGCGGCGAACGAGTTGCTTAAGCAAGGAGACTTAGCATGAATGCACCCGAGCGACACACCATGCTACTTACCACCCCTTTTCACTCAAGGGTGGAGGCAATGTGCGATGTCAATGACTGGGGCAACTGGATGGGTTACACCACGCCGAACGCCTACTTTGATGTCGAACTGGAGTACTTTGCCATTCGCAGCACCACCGGCGTCTTCGATTTGTCGCCTATGAATAAATACCGGATCACTGGGCCAGACGCCGAGGCTTACCTTAATCGCATGGTGACCCGAGACGTTAGCAAGATCCGAGTCAATCGCGTTGGATATGCCGTTTGGTGCAATGATGCTGGCGAGGTCATGGATGATGGCACCATATTCAGATTGGGCAAGGACGATTTCAGGCTCTGCTCCTACCAACGTGCCGATGAATGGCTTGAGTGGTGCAAACTCGGATTTGACGTAACTATCAGCAACGAGACCGAGGATCTCGCGGCGCTCGCAGTACAGGGACCAACGTCTTGCACGATTCTTTCACTGCTTGGCCTTGAAGACCTCAATCAGCTGAAACCTTTTGGTATCGCGTACTACACATTCAACGGAGCCCCACTGATGGTCAGCCGCACAGGCTTCACGGGCGACCTTGGCTACGAAGTGTGGATAGCCCCAGAACATGCAGAGGCCTTGTGGGACCAACTATTCGAGCTAGGCCGGGATTACCTTATCAAGCCCATCGGCTCTTATGCGCTTGATATTGCAAGGATCGAGGCGGGCTTTCTGCAGGCTCACGTAGACTTCGTACCAGCCGAAGAGGTGGTTCGGCCTGGGCGAGCGCGTAGCCCGCTCGAATTAGGCTTGGAGTGGTTAGTTGACTTTAAAAAGCCACTATTCAATGGCCGCTCTGCGCTGCTTCGGGAAAAAGCCAAAGGGTCGCGATATCGCTTCGCCCTGCTCGACGTGGAAGGCAACAAGCCCGCGCATCACTCCTTTATCCTGAAAGGAGATCAACAAGTGGGAACAGTCACGTCTGCCGCCTGGTGCCCCACCGCCAAATCGAACCTCGCTTATGCGCAAATTGAAATGCCTCATGGTGCTGTCGGCGATGAGCTGGTTGCGGAAATCTACTACCAACGCGAGTTGCATTGGACGAGGTTGCTGGCGCCCTGCAAGGTCATCGATGCGCCACTTTTTAATCCGAAACGTAGACGTCAAACGCCGGCGCCACCTTTTTAGAAAGGCGTAGGAATACGCTCGACGCTTTGTTCCATTAAAGCGCCGTGACCCGTTATCAGCATGGACTTAGGAGTTTGATTCATGCGGCTCATTGCCACTCACGTTGATGATACGTTCGCCCTTCTTCGCTCTAAGCTCGAGCAAGAAAAAGGGAAACCTCATCGCGCCATCGACCCTTACTTTTACCGATCCCATCTCGTTCATGAGCAAGAACTCGAGCACTTAATTTTCAAAAGCTGGATTTACGCGCTTCACGCGAGCGAGATCCCACAAACTGGCGACTACCAACTTCTGGAGATTGGAGAGGACAACATTATTATCGTGCGCGGCGAGGACGGAAACATCTTTGCAATGCACAACATTTGCAGGCATCGCGGCGCAAGGGTTTGCGAGGCCAAGTCGGGCAACCGGAAGACGTTTGTTTGCCCCTACCACGGCTGGGTTTATAACCTGGATGGCAGTCTTAAGGCGGCTCGAGAAACGCACATGATGGACAATCTTGACCATAGCTTCATGGGGTTAAAGCGCATTCGCTGCGAAACCTTCATGGGTCTCGTTTTTATTAATTGCGACGAGGACGCTGGTGACATTGTGTCGGCACTCACGCCTTTGACTGAGCCTTTGGGTGCCTACGATTTGGACACCGCTCAGGTTGCCCACAAACAAACCTACCGAATCAACGCGAACTGGAAGCTGGTTCTTGAGAATTACCTCGAATGCTATCACTGCGCAACTTCGCATCGAGCCTACGCAAAGCTTCATACACTGAAAGACTTGGATGAAAAATCGCGACCGATTGTTAATGCCATGCTCGAGCGCGCCGATGAGGTAACGGGGGTTCCGGGTATTTCAAAGGAACATACTAAGATTTATTTAGACGCAGAAAGTTTCGGTGCTTGCGCGCACACCATGCGCTATGGCCTGTTCGATGGCAACGTCACCGGTAGCGAAGACGGTCAACCCGTTGCCCCACTAATGGGTCAGTTTCAAGACTACGACGGTGGTGCAGGCGACTACCAAATGGGACCGCTCACGTTCATGCTGAACTATCCCGATCACTGCGTGCTCTATCGCTTTTTGCCGAGGTCACTCACGGAAACTGACGCTGAACTGGTTTGGTTTGTACGCGGCGATGCCAAAGCTGGAGAGGACTTCGATGTTGATCGGGTGACTTGGCTCTGGCATCACACGACACAAGAAGATGAGTACATCATCATGCGCAATAGCGAGGGAGTTAACTCGCGCTTCTTCGAACCCGGCCCTTACCACCCAGAATTTGAATTCACCCTGCAGGAATTTATCCGCTGGTACCTTGCAACGCTTGAGCGGACGCTCCCAGAGCTTGCGCACGCGTAGATCGCCTGATCATCTTTTTGGCTGCGTGCGCTGGCTCAACCGTGTGAGCGAGTTGGGTCACGCGCGCATAAACGAACACCCCTCGCTCCAGATACTGCCTCCTCAATACTAGGAGCCCTCGGGGCGACCAGGTCGAAGATCAACCGCTAATCGTTTACATCCTTGACGCGAATCATCATTCTCGCTTCACTGGCCCTTCTGTCTGAGGAAATCATTATGCGGATTGGCATCGGCGGCATTAACCATGAAACCAACACGTACTGCGCTGAGCCCACACCGCTGTCAGCATTTCCGAGACTAACGAGCGAGCGACTCCTTCAGCGCGCAGGCACTGAAACCGGGGTCGGTGGTGCCATCGACACCTGTCATCAGATGTGCCTTGAGCCGATTCCACTCATGTTCGCCTGGACCCAACCATCGGGGACCATAGAGGCCGCGGCTTACGATCAATTGAAGCAAGAGCTGCTTGAAGCCATCGACTCTGCGTGGCCGTTAGATGGTCTTTATCTCGATTTGCATGGGGCTGGCGTCGCCGAGGGAATTAGCGACCTGGAAGGCGATCTTGTTACGGCCATTCGTGAGCGGGTTGGTTCTATTCCGGTAGTCGCGACTTTTGACCTACACGGCAACGTGACACAGGCAATGGCCGACCAACTAGACGGTGTATTCGTGTGTCATGAATATCCGCACATCGATTTCCATCTTCGCGCCAAAGAGTCGATCGAACTGCTGATTCAGGTAAGCGAAGGGCTAAAGACCGAGCGGCGAGTCGTATCCATTCCGATGCAGATGCCCACGACAACCACCTTCCACGGGATTGGCAAATCATGGATCGAGCGCGTCAAAGCCGCCGAGCAATCGGAGCAATTGATTAATATCAGTTGGTTCCACGGCTTTCCGTTTGCGGATACCCCGCATGTCGGTGTACATCTCGTGCTGACGGGGGAGGCAAACAAGCACAATCTTGGCGCCATTGGTGAATCATTGGCTGAATCCATCTGGGCAGAGCGGGAGTCGTTTCGGGTGCCGGGGCTGTCCGCCTCTGAGGCGCTTCAAGACGCGTTAGATAAATCCCATGCCGGTCCCGTGGTCATCAATGAGACCTCCGACAATCCGGGCGGGGGTGCGCCAGGCGACGGCACCCATCTGCTTCAAGCAATGCTAACGGCCGATGAGGCCAATACCTGCTTTGGCTTTATCGTCGACCCAGAAGTCGCCGCGCTCGCGCATGAGATCGGCGTTGGCGGCCACATCGAAGCCCAGCTTGGCGGAAAAACGGATGATCTACACGGCGAACCTATTCCCATATCGGCTTATGTGAAGGCACTGCATGATGGGCGCATCATTTTGCAAGCGATGATGCGAGGAACACCGCTTCATTTGGGCCCAATGGCGCGCTTGGTCATCGGCCAAGTAGAGGTGATCGTCGCCTCCAATCGCTCGCAAACCTTTGACCCCGAACCCTTTCTTGCGCTGGGCATTGATGTGACCCGCATGCGGGTCATAGCGCTCAAATCTTCCAATCATTTTCGCGCGGGTTTTAAGGACATCGCTAATCACATCATTACGGCAGATACGCCAGGGATGACGACCCATCAAGTAGAGATCTTCGACAAGACGGCCTCGCCTTATGCCTTGTGGCCCAAAGCGCCGGACGCGCCGCTGGTTTTCTTTTCTTGACTGACGGACAAGAAAAGGCTTTTCGGCTAACTAGGAATCGCCTTTAATCAACCGGTTGGGGCGCACCCGCTGAACAATCGGCTGGACCGCCCTATCAATGGGCTGATCTAACACCATTTGCGCTGCCAGTCTTGCCATCGCCGGTGCGCTCTGAACGCCATATCCGCCCTGCCCTGCGAGCCAATAAAAGCCGGCGAGCCTCGGGTCTGGTCCAACCACAAAGGTGCGATCAGGTGCGAAGGTCCGCAACCCCGCCCACGTATGCGTGGGTACTGCATCTGGATGATCGATAATCTGCTGATAACGATCGATGGCAATGGCGACGTCAATGACTTCTGGTTGCGCATCGCAAGGAACACTGTCTGTCTCATCTGCAGGCGATACCATGAGTTGACCCGCCTCGGACTTGAAATAGACCTCCTCGTCGATGTTAATCACCATCGGCCACTCATCGACATTCCAGTCCGCTTGCGGCTGAACCAGACAGGCCGTGCGTCGTTTAGGGATTAGGCCGAGCGGTGAGAGACCCGCCAATTGACCGATGGCATCCGCCCAAGCACCTGCGGCATTGACAACTTTCGTGGCTCGCACCGTCAGGCCATTGGCACAGGCGACTTCCCAACCCTGTCCTAATGACGTCACTGCTATCACCTCAGCATCGACACGTAGGTCGGCACCTTTCTGTCGCAATTGACGCCTGTAACCTTGAAGAATGGCGTGAACATTCAAATCGCCACCCTCCGCATCAAATAGCCCGTGCTCGCAATGCGTTGTCAGTGGGGAAACTCGCCGCCTCATAGCATCGTGGTCGAGCTTCTCAAGTCGAGGCTGCGCAGCTTGCATCCGCTCCACCGCCTTCCCTTGATCAGCCCGCGCCACAAACAATGAGGCGCGCGGCGCGAGTAACTGATCATCAAAGTAGGAAGCTGGATGTAGATAGTCTTCGGCACTTAGCCTCGTGAGCAGTTGCACCACCTGGTTGCCATAGGCTGGCGCGAAATAGGCGGCGGAGCGGCCGCTTGAGTGATAGCCGGACTGAGACTCGCGCTCAAGGACTAAGACCTCAGCCGACTGGCTGATGCTTGCCGCAGCAGATAATCCCGCAACTCCGGCCCCAATGACCACAACGTCAACGTTGATCACACATCGCACTCTTTGCACTCCGATACTCGATGCTATGCTGCAAAAGGAGGCTGATCAACGCTGTGCTCGATCATCTTGGCCGATCATCCGATTACGAGCCAGCCAACGTACGATGAGTGTGTTCTGAAGGGGTCAGCCAGCGCCGCATAAAAGCAGCGCCTCCATCTTGTGCTGGCCTTTCGCGGCTTGGTCAGTGAAGGACAAAACCGGTCGAATTGCGATCTCAGACGGCTGGGTAGGGTCTCGGGTGGAGCTGCTTTAAGTCATTTACGGACATTCGTTGCAGGAGAGTTCCATCAAAAGCGCACACCTCGATTCGTTCTTATCGACACTGAATCAAACGCACATCAGATAGGTACATAGATCGCCATGAACAGAAAGAAGCTTTTCGCAATCGTAGGATTGATCATTATTACCTATCTTGCCTTTCACTCGGTCGTCGATTCCTCAGGAAGACACTTCATCTCCATGAAAGATTGCGAGGTGACGAATGACGGTAGCAAGAACGCTTGTCGACACGCGATGTTTGGAGTCCCCTTGTTTTGAATCCCGAGTCACCTACCCTTGAATCATCAACAATGAACAGGACATCAATTGCCTAACCCATCTGAAGCCTCAAGCGTTCAATCTGGACAACCGACTGATTGCTGCGGTCATCAACCGACTCGAGCCTGAAAAGACGCACCAGAGCGTGCCAAGCGAAAAGGGATCTGCGATGATCAAATGTGACTGACATCGATGATGCCTTGGCTATAAGGAGCTGCACACATGAGCGAACTGACCTATTTCGAGCGCCGAAAAATACAGATGGAATATGCAGTACCCCTCATTCGTGACCTGCAGGCCATCCTCGGCGAGGAGACGATCCTAAAGGCCCTTGAAGAACGCACGCGGAGACAAATCGAGACAACCCCACAAGGGGGCGAACCAGACTTCTCGCGCATGGCAGAAGGCACCAAAATGTTCGCTGCGGGTGACGCCTTACAGTATGAGGTGATCGCCGCAGACGATGCCGCATTTGATATGAATGTTCATCAGTGCCAGTACGCAGAGATGATGGAGGCGCTAGGCGGCCGGGATATCGGGCACCACCTAGTATGCAACGGGGATTTTGCTGCAGCTAAGCGCATCGGTATGCGCCTCGATCGCACGCAGACAAAGATGCAAGGAGGAGACTTCTGCGATTTTAGATACCGCGCCACCGCCGACAACTGAAGTGCTCGTGACTGATGGCCGCCATCTGGCGGCCTCACTCATTAGCTCGCGCGAGGCACAGCACTACCCCCTTTCGCAGTGCCACTGCCGACTAACCACCTGGGGCGATTCACCTTGGCTAATTCGAAGATGGAATTCTGGCCTCGATGTACGCCTCAATGTCTTCTGAGCTCACTCGAGTCGCTCCTTCACCCAAAGCATTTGACGTCAAAGAATTATCGGTAAATCCAAACAGATAACGGATAAGCAACAGCCCATCGGTGAGCGCTTTATTTTCCCCATCACCGTCAATATCTAGCTCCGACCTGAATGTATCAAGATATTCCTTGATCGCCTGAGCGGAGGTGCGTGTACCTCCGTCGACGGCGCCACCGACTAACGAATCGCCGTCAAATCCAAACAGATGACGAATCACGAGCAATCCATCCGTTAGGGGCGCGGCTTTGCCATTATCGTCAACGTCAAAACTGAAATTAACGCACGTCGGGCAAAAGTTTGGGTCTCGAGGATCAGTACCCGCTGCCGCTTCATCTGCATCACTGACCCCATCGCCATCATCATCTGCATCACACGCGTCCCCCTCACCGTCTTGATCTAAATCAGCTTGGTCCGCATTCGGCGTGGTCGGACAATTATCTGGCGCTGAATCGATCACGCCGTCATCGTCAGCGTCATCCGTTGCCGAACAATTCAGACAGTCACTCGCATCTAATGGGTTCGTCCCATCAATCGCCTCCTGCAGGTCTGAGCGACCATCATTATCATCATCGGTGTCCGCTTCATCTCCAATGCCATCGCCATCGGAGTCCACCGTTTCAAAGCCGTTAATAGGTAACGGATCAGCAGCATCACTCACTCCATCACCATCTGAATCCGCGATGAGAGGATTGGTGCCTATTAAGTACTCGTTCTCATCGCTAATGCCATCCCCATCGGAGTCAGAATCCTCACCATCCGGTTCCCCGTCCCCATCGGCATCATATTGCGCTGAGGCATCTGCAGGGAACGCATCTAGGGCATCGATCACGCCATCACCATCCGCATCAGCGGTGACATCAACCACCGACGTGCCGGCGAGGTATTCCGCCACATTCGAGACCCCATCACCATCAAGATCTCCACCGGAATCATCTTCACCCACTCTCAGGGCATTCCGAAGCTCGTAACTATCGGGCAGTCCGTCTTCATCCGCATCAGCAGTCACATAAGCAATCACCCTCGATTGGTTATTGGTCTGACTCGCATCCAATGTCGCCGCAGACCCCACCCCTAGAGCCCCGAGCTGCGCCATAAGCTCGACACGACCGGCCTCACTTACGATCGCGGAGAGCAGAAAGCGCTGATCCTCGCCCGACGCAAGTGCAGACACTGAACAAACCAGCAACCTATCCTCTAGCGCGCAATCAGCCGGTAGCGAGTCCCAAGCCACCGCTTGCGGTGCTATCAGCAACAACTCAGATGCAGCCGAGCTTGACGCACTAAGATTTTCTACTGTGAGCACTAGCGGCGCGGGCACGCCCTCTGCCCAGTATCGAGTGGTCGCCGTTAAACTCACCGCCAGATCTTGATCAGCCAAACCAAGATCAGTGCTGAGCTGTACCGAGTAATCTGTCTCACCGACAAAATCCCGTACTTTGAACCGAAGCAGCCCAGAGCGCTCCGGTGTAAAGGTCAACGTCTCTGCCAAACCCTCTTCGAAATCATCAATCTTCGCCCTCTGATCATCCGAGATGACTGACTCAGTGCCCGACTCAAACAACACGACGGGGTCTGCGAGACGATTCTGATCTAACGTCGGCGTGACGGTCAGCGTAAGTGGAACACCTTTTCGAGCGGCCGCTACAAAGAAATCCTCGTCTTGGCTGGATGAGAAGACATGTGATTGGGCCTCTGCACCCCAAGCCAAACAAGTTGAGGAATCAAGGCTGTTATTGGGCTCGTAGAGATCACTGCCGTCCGCATCCAGATCCCCATCGCCGTCCGCGTCAGGATCAAGCTCGTCAGGGATAAAGTCCCCGTCCGAATCCGTCGTGTAGCGGTCATCTTCTGGATAAGCATCAAGAAAATCCTGTACCCCATCGAGATCCGAATCCTTGCCAATTCTTGCCGCACGCCCTTCTCTCTGGGTCACATTAATTACATTGGTATCGCCCTCTACCGTGGTCGAGAGAAGGCCATCCACATTGGTCGCAAGGACCACAAACCGGTACAGACCTTTTACGTCAAAGTCGCTGTAGGTTGCTCGCCAAACCTTGCTGGAATCATCAAAGGTAAAGGGTAATTCTTCATTGCTGACGAACGGTGCCGATGCGCTCGACTCGATAACATCCGGGTCATCTATAATCGCCCAAACTCGATCGATCGTGCTCGCACCAGCGACTTTCGCGGTGAGGGTGACCTCACTATTGCCGTCGATCACGGCATCCGGGCTCAGGCCAAAAACAATCGGAATGTCTGCGGCAAGCGAGATCCCCTCACCCAGCTGCACCATACTCGCAATCCGCTTGTCATCTTTGCTATCGGCTAAACCGTCGCCATTGGCATCGATTCTGGCAACCTGCTGACGATTAGACGACTGCTGCATCGCCTTTTTAGCAAGCACGTACGAATCGTACAGGGAACTCCCGATCGAAATACCGTTCCAAAAAACGTAAGAGAAAGAGTTAATTCCCTGACTGTCGAATCGAGCTTTTTGCTCAGCACCCGAACTCGCGATCACCAGCCGAGACTTACCGGCATCGGGCGTCAACACGGGGATAAAGGACCCCGACTGGCACGCCTCGTATACAAATATAACTTGCCCGGGAATTTTCACTTGCGCCGAATCCAGCCAGCCATCCAGGGTCTCTGCGCTCAATTCTGTAATGGCATCAACTTTGAACAGTCCTGGTCCGCCATGATCTACAAAGTAAAGCAGTAACTCGTCGGCGGGGGCCACTGGGTCCGTCGCCCACTCAGTAATCGCGCGCTGAATGCCCTCAAGCGTGGGGTCCTCGTCAATGGGATACGGTTTGTTCTTGTCTGCTTGCTCGGAGAAATAATAAATGTCGCGCTCTCGATAGCCCTGATCCCGAAGTGAACGATAGGCTTGATTTGCTACCACTTTGGTCTGAGTCCAAATGTTATTGCCGGCATAAGGACCGCCGCCGGCCACAATAATGGCCTTGCGCGTACCTTGTGTCGTTCGGTTGGGATCTAGAGGCGCCGCATCTTCGTCATCATTGACACCGTCGCCATCGTCATCGAGATCACACACATCACCCGTACCATCGCTATCAAAATCGGCTTGATCGCTATTGGCAATCAATGGGCAGTTGTCGCTTTCATTGACAATCAGGTCCAAATCCGTATCGACTCGATTAGCCGGCTGCAGCGCATCAAGCGGCGCATCGTCTTCAGTATCCAGAAGCCCGTCGTTGTCGTCGTCTAAATCACATGCATCCCCTATCCGGTCACCATCCGTGTCTGTTTGACTTGGATTAGCAATATCCGGGCAGTTATCTACGGCGTCCTTGACGCCATCGCCGTCCTCATCTTCACCAGACCCATCTTTGCCAGCATTGCTGAGAATCTCAGCGACCGAACTGCAGCCCTCTCCATTGCCGGAAATAGCAATTGACCCAGAAACGGCATCTTGAGCGCCATCTTCACCGCCGAGAAGCAAAGCGAGCGGCGTACAATCGCTAAGCGCGGTGTTGTTTTGCAGTTTGAGCGCTCCATCCACCCTCTCCAAGTTGGAGAAGCCAGCAATGCTCGTTAAATTCGCATTTTGCGCAACGCTGAGATCGCCTTTTAAGTGCGTTAGTGTTGAGAAAACCGCAATCGAAGACAAAGCGGTTTGATAAATCGATAGGTCGCCGCCCACCGTCTCCAGCGTGTTCAGCGGAGACAAATCTGAAACTTCCAACCCAACAGCGTCAGAACTGCTTCTGCCACCAATCAATAAACTGCCGTCTACATCTCGCAGCGCAGACAGCCCCTCGATATCAGCCAGATTAGGCGAGAGCAGCGACAGGCTACCTCGAATTTCAGTGATGCTCGCTAAGCCGTCTAGGTTCGCGACTTCGTCACCTTGTACGATGAGATCAGCAACCAACACCTGGCAGGGTCCATAGGTGCTATCGAACTCATCGATAGCGCTCTGAGATGACACGGTCACACTATCACTGGCGGCACAATATCCTGGTCGAGTCAGCACCTGACCAGAGTAAGAGGCCAGCACCTCTTCCACTGAGTTACACCCTGCCCGGTTGCCCGAAACGATCGTTTGGGTACCACCAACACCACTTGCACCACCACTCTCGGACCCATCATAACCCAGCAAAGGCGCAATACCCTCACATGCACCCAACGCCGCATTGCCCTGAATGACTAGCTTCCCGCCCACCGTCTCCAAAGCCAGCAGACCGTTCAGATCAGCAATCGAAGGGTTGTATTGGAGATAAAAGTCACCACCAATACTTGTAACCCCGGACAAACCATCCAGCTGAACTAGCCGATCATTTGCTTGAGCCGTGGAGCTCGAGCCAATCAGCACATCACCAGTTATCGTAGTCACCTGAGACAAACCATCAATGTTCTCAAGCTGGTCGTTACCAAAAAGCCATAAGCCGCCTAAAGTGGTCACGTTAGACAATGCATCTAAGTTCGTTAGTGCGGTTCCCTCAGAGCCATCGCCGACACGTAGATCACCTTCAATCGTGGTCAGATTGGAGAGCCCGCTGATATCGGATAGCTGAGAGGAGTAAAGCTTTAGGTCACCCTTAATCGTGACCAGGTTGGATAACCCGTTAACCTGGGTGATGGTATTGCTATCAATCGTAAGACCGTAGGGAGTGGCATCGCAATCGCCATAAGTAGTGACAAACCCGTCGACGTCGTCTTGGGATATCAGCGTGATTGTGCTCGAGGCCGCGCAATAGCTTGGTCGAGTCAGCACCTGACCAGAGTAAGAGGCCAGCACCTCTTCAATCGAGTCACACCCTGCCCGGTTGCCCGAAACGATCGTTTGGGTGCCACCCACGCCACTTGCACCACCACTCTCGGACCCGTCATAACCCAGCAAAGGCGCAATACCCTCACACGCACCCAATGCCGCATTACCCTGAACGACTAGCTTCCCGCCCACCGTCTCCAAAGCCAGCAGGCCATTCAGATCAGCAATCGAGGGGTTGAATTGGAGATAAAAGTCACCGCCAATACTCGTAATCCCAGACAAACCATCAAGCTGAATCAACCGATCATTCGCCGACGCCGTGGAGCTCGAGCCAATCTGAACATCGCCCGCGATGGTGGTGACCTGAGATAGTCCATCGATATCTTCAAGCTGGTCATTGCCCAGGAGCACGAGTCCCCCAAGGCTCGTCACCTTCGACAACGCATCTAAGTTCGTTAGTGCCGTTCCTTCAGAACCATCGCCAATACGCAGATCACCCTCAATCGTGGTCAGATTGGAGAGCCCGCTGATATTTGCTAGCTGAGAGGAGAAGAGCTTGAGATCGCCCTTAATCGTAACCAGGTTGGATAACCCATCAACCTGCGCGATGGTATTGCTATCAATCGTGAGGCCGTAGGGCGTCGTGTCGCAGGTGCCGTAGGTCGTCGCAAATGCGTCTACCTCTGCTTGAGATTTCAAAGTGATGGTGCTCGGAGCAGCGCAATAGTTCGGCCGAGTGAGTTCTTGCCCGGTATAAGAGGCCAGCACCTCCTCAACCGAGTTACACCCTGCGCGGTTACCCGAAACGATCGTTTGGGTACCACCAACACCACTTGCACCACCACTCTCGGACCCGTCATAACCCAGCAAAGGCGCAATACCCTCACACGCGCCCAATGCCGCATTGCCCTGGATGACTAGTTTGCCCCCTACCAACTCTAGAGCCAGCAGACCGTTTAGATCAGCAATCGAAGGGTTGTATTGAAGATAAAAGTCACCCCCAATACTCGTGACCCCAGATAAACCATCTAGCTGAACCAGCCGATCATTCGCCGAAGCCGTGGAGCTTGAGCCAATCTGAACATCGCCCGCGATCGTGGTCACCTGAGATAGTCCATCGATATCTTCAAGCTGGTCATTGCCCAGGAGCACGAGTCCCCCAAGCGTGGTCACCTTCGACAACGCATCTAAGTTCGTTAGTGCCGTGCCTTCAGAACCATCGCCAATACGCAGATCACCCTCAATCGTGGTCAGATTAGAGAGCCCGCTGATATCGGATAGCTGAGAGGAGAAAAGCTTGAGATCGCCCTTAATCGTGACCAGGTTGGATAACCCGTTCACCTGCGTAATCGCATTGCTATCAACCGTTAATCCGTAGAGAGTGGCATCGCAATCGCCATAAGCAGTAACAAACCCGTCGACTTGGTCTTGGGATATCAGCGTGATTGTGCTCGAGGCCGCACAATAGTTTGGTCGAGTCAACGCCTGACCAGAGTAAGAAGCCAGCACCTCCTCAACCGAGTTACACCCTGCCCGGTTGCCCGAAACGATCGTTTGGGTGCCACCCACGCCACTTGCACCACCACTTGCGGACCCGTCATAACCCAGCAAGGGCGCTATACCCTCACACGCACCTAGTGCCGCATTACCTTGGATGACCAGCTTCCCGCCCACCGTCTCCAGAGCCAGTAGGCCGTTCAGATCAGCAATCGAGGGGTTGTATTGGAGATAAAAATCACCCCCAATACTCGTAACCCCAGATAAACCATCGAGCTGAATCAACCGATCATTCGCCGAAGCCGTCGAGCTCGAGCCAATCTGGACATCGCCCGCGATGGTGGTCACTTGAGATAGTCCATCGACATCTTCAAGCTGATCGTTACCAAAAAGTAATAAGCCGCCTAAAGTGGTGACATTGGACAATGCATCTAAATTCGTTAGTGCCGTTCCTTCAGAACCATCACCAATACGCAAATCACCCTCAATCGTGGTCAGGTTGGAGAGCCCGCTGATATCGGATAGCTGAGAGGAGAAGAGCTTTAGATCGCCCTTGATCGTGACCAGGTTAGATAACCCATCAACCTGCGTGATGGCATTGCTATCAATGGTAAGACCATTTGGCATGGTGTCGCACTCACCGTAGTCCGTTGCGAAGGTGTCTACCGCATCTTGAGACGTCAGCTTGAGTTCACCCGTGACATCACAATCGACCGCTTTTGACTCAAGCGGCGCACAAAAAAGAACAAACGTCAGACAAAGAAATAGATATCGCATCACTGTGGCCTTAGACTAAAAGAACGACCCAATCCTTGAGCCATTGATTTGAACATTGAGTTGAATGGCATCCTCAGTTACAACCACCGAACCCGACACCAATCAAGGTAACGCTTTTTAACAATCAGGGTCAAAATTGAAGAGGCGAAACGATGGGCACTGCCAAATCCAAACCGTACCAACCGCACACTAATTTTGAGCGAAACCGATTGCACCATTTGCGACGATTTATCGTCGTCTGCTTGACGTTCTCCACACTGGCCGCAGTGAATGTCTTTGCTCAATCGAGCCACCCACTCAACCTCTCAGCGAGAGGCGATGCGATCGACAGCATTCTCAGTGAGCGGATTGAAACGGTGCTACCGGGCCTCATGCGGCGCTCGGGCCTGGACTGCTGGATCATGGTGTCTCGTGAATACAATGAAGACCCCGTCCTCAAGACCTTCCTACCTTCGAGTTGGTTCTCCGCCCGCCGGAGAACGATTTTGATGATTTTTGATCATGGGCCAGATCAACCGCTTGAGACCCTTGCCGTTGCTCGATATGCCGTGGGTCAGCAATTCAAGAGCGCCTGGGACCCTGAATCGATGCCCGATCAGTGGCAGCGAGTCCGCACGCTCCTCGACGAGCGACAACCCAAGCGCATAGGCATCAACGTATCAGAGACCTTCGCGCTCGCTGATGGGTTGACCAAGACCGATCATGAGGCGCTCGTTGGCGCTATTGGCCCCCATGCCAGCAAGCTAGCATCTGCAGAGGGTTTGGCTGTGGGTTGGCTCGAAACACGATCGCAGACTGAAATCGAGTTGTACCCGGACATTGCGCGCCTCGCCCACGACCTCATTGCCCGGGCCTTCTCGCTAGAAGCCATTACCGTTGGGGAAACCACGACCGAAGGGCTCGAATGGTGGATTCGTGAGGCCGCGCTCGAGCAGAACTTAGGGCTGTGGTTCCATCCTTCAATTTCCAAACAATCGATGCAACAAAACCGACCCACAGCCCAAGCGGGTTCAACCTCTGGATTGGCCAACGTTATCCAACCTGGCGATCTGCTTCACATTGATTTTGGCATCACCTACTTAAGGCTTAACACCGATACACAGCAACACGCTTATCTATTGCGAGACGGGGAGACGGAGTTGCCAGCTGAACTTCAAGTCGCCTTTGATCGCGGCAACCGACTGCAAGACATCTTGATGAGCGAGTTTGGGACTGGGCGCTCAGGGAATGAGATTTTGCTAGCAAGCCTTACTCAGATGCGAAGTGAAGGAATCGACGGGAAGATTTACACTCACCCGCTTGGCTACCATGGTCACGGGGCGGGACCAACCATTGGCCTGTGGGATCAACAACGAGCCATACCTGGCGGAGGCGACTATCCCCTCTATCCCAATACTGCGTTTTCCATCGAACTATCCGCAACATCAGATGTAGCCAATTGGGAGCAAGCCGTTCGGATCATGCTTGAGGAAGATGCTTTATTCGACGGCGAGCGCACCTACTTTCTAAATGGCCGGCAAGAAACGCCGATTCTGATCCCCAGTCGCTAGATAGAAAACGGGCAAGCCCACACATCCAAGCGAGACTCAACCTTTGCGCCTCACTCACCAGTAGAGAGACTCTGGGTTAGCGGACAGCCTAAAAGACCGCTATAGTCAGAGAAACACCTCTAATGCGGAGCGTAGCCAATGGAACATGGCAAGCAGGTTGAGATTCTAAAAGCGCTGATGCAGCAGCTCGATGAGGGGAAAAATATCGATGCTGGCGTCCAATATCGCCACCAAACCAAGGCGTATGTTTGTACTGACCGGGCTGCTAAAGAAGAGAAAGAATTTTTCAAAAACCACCCTCAACTCATTGGTTTATCTGGAGATTTACCAGAAAAAGGCAGTTATTTAGCGCTCGATGACTTTGGGGTACCCATTCTCGCGACAAGGGACAAGGATGGCCAATTTAGAGCTTTCCTGAACGCGTGTCGGCACCGCGGGGCACGTCTTGCCAGCGAACCAAAGGGCCGCGCGAGCGTTTTCATGTGTCCATTTCACCAATGGAGCTACGCGCCAACCGGTGAACTCATCAACATCCCCAATGAGGACCATTTCGGAGCGGTCGACAAGGCCTGCCGCAGCCTCATTGAGCTACCCGCCGCTGAGCATCACGGACTGTTGTTCGTTCACCCAGACAAAGATGGCAAGTTAGACCCTGTTCAGTTACTCGGATCTGAACTGTCCAATGAGTTCAGCACGTATCAAGCGCACCGATTGAGCAATGCCGGTGAAACCACTATCGCTAAGCGACTCAACTGGAAGCTGGCCAATGATACCTTTGGGGAGACCTATCACTTTGGCAAGCTTCATAAAGACACATTAGGTCGGCTGTATTACGGCAATAACCTCCATTTTGAGTGTTTCGGCAGACATCATCGCTTTGTCACCGCGAGTCGAGGCATCGATGCCGTCCGCGAACGACCCGAGAGCGAATGGAAAATTGCTGACGGCACCTTCGTGCTGTATCACCTATTTCCAAACATCCAATACCTCGTCAGCGAGCATACCGCCACACTGATTAGAATCTACCCAGTCTGGGGCGACCCCTCCTCCTCCGTGACGCGGATCAGTTTTTACTATTCGCCTGAGCTGATGGAATACGCCCAAAACCGAGACGCCGGCGCGAAAGCAGTCGGTGATGTCTACGAGCCGGGCAATGACCGTGGGGGCAATGTGGAAGCTAACCTAGAGGTGTTCAAGTCGACCATCGAAGAGGAAGATTACGTCATGGGTGAAATGCAGCAGCGAGCTGCAGAGGATGGCACCTTGGATGAGATCATCTTTGGCAGAAACGAGCCCGCCCTCCATCACTTCCACACGAGCTTTAATGAAGCCTTAGGTGAGCCGCCGCTTGAGAGGCTTTAGATCGCCTGCCATGTCAGCCGACATGGATAGATTCTTGATCGATCAACTCAAGTTCCAAGTGCTTACTTCAGAAAATCGCCCACCTCCCTGCAACCAAAGCGATGATATTCGATTTGATCTTGCCCCGGAGTTGAAGGCAGTCAGATTACTATCTAATGTAGGTTCGACGTATCACTGCGAGTTGGACTGATGGGCGATCCTAAAGACTTTGTTTCGAGCGAGGAGCATTTTCCAAGCTCACAATTAGCGGCCGCATTAATCTTCTTATTAATGTCGTCCGCCCCTACAGCGAGCTTTGGCAAGAACGTTATTTTGTTTGTAGGCGATGGTATGGGGCTAACCACAACTTCCGCTGCGCGTATTCATGAAGCGCAGAGACAAAAGCAAGATTGGCAAGACAACACGCTCAGCTTTGAGGAATTGCCCAACGTAGCGCTGGTGAGACCCCACACGGTGGATGCCCAGATTCCCGACTCAGCGGGGACTATGTCCGCCATCATGACTGGAATTAAAACCCGCTCTGGTGTTATCAGTGTTACGCCCAAATATCAGAGGGGAGATTGCAAGTCAGTGTTTGAAGATCCCCCCGAGACGCTAATGGAGTTTGCCAAGCGCAAAGGGCTTTCTACTGGATTAGTAACTAACTCGAGGATTACAGACGCCACACCTGCAGCAGCTTATGCCCATTCACCCGACAGGACGTGGGAAAACGATGCACGGACTCCAGAGAGCGCGCTGGCGAAGGGTTGTGGCGACCTGGCCAGCCAACTCATCGCTTTTAGCGAAGGTGAAGGAATTGATCTTGTCCTTGGCGGTGGTCGCGCTAATTTCCTACCCGAGAGCGAGTCCGACCCGGAGAGACCCGAGATAACGGGCGAGCGGCTTGATGATAGAGACTTAATTTTGGAATGGCTTAGGGCTCGATCCAATAGAACCTATGTCTGGAATCTCGAACAATTCAATGCCCTAGCACCAAGCTCTGAGGGCCAAATTCTAGGGCTTTTCGAGCCAGCAACGATGTTATTTAACGAGGAGCGCATCAGAGGCGCTGGCGATGAACCCTCCCTCACAGAGATGACGACCTTCGCCATCAACTTTATGCAGGCATCTAGTGATAACCAACCCGGATACTTCCTGATCATCGAGGGTGCTCGGATTGATCACGGCAATCACTTCAAGAATCCCTTCCTTGCACTAACAGAGACCGTCGAGTTCTCTAATGCAATTCGAGCTGCGATGGAATTAGTGGACCTTGAGGAAACGCTATTGCTTGTCACTGCCGACCATAGTTCCTCTCTTGCCTTCACGGGTTACCCAGAGGCTGACATGCCTGTACTAGCCTCTTTGAGCTATCCCAGCTTCACGTTTATGGCGGGCGACGGTTTTCAACAAGATCACATGCAGCAGGAGCAAGATGATCCGCTCGCCTACGACCCCGAGGACCAGGTGGCGCCTCACGCAGGAGAAGATGTGGCTGCCTATGCTGCGGGCTATCAATCAGATCGGATCAGGGGAACCCTAGATCAACACCGGCTATACGACATCATTAAGTCCGCGCTCGAATGAAGGTAAACCTCTAAGATTCAAGCTGTTGAGTGATCTCAATGTAAGTAGCCTTAATATCTGAGAGTTGGCGGAGGTACATGTTGGCATAAAGGCTAGCCTGGCCCAGCAGGCCAAAAAACTCGTTGGAGAGATAGTAATCTCGGTTCAACTCACTGCTCACCACATTTTTACTGCCATAAAATACACCGTCATCTGCGTCGTAGGCGAAGCGGATGCGAAAGTTAGCAAGTACGGCTCGTCGGAAGTCAATGTTGAACATATCGATCTCATTCGAGGTCGCGTAATTCCTTGCCTTGTGGTGTGTGTAGACCTCTAGAATGAGGCTTTTCAGTGCGGCGTCTTCGATAAGTTCAAGGGCGCCCGTGGATACCAACTGCGCATACACGCCATCCTTCGGAAAAAATGAGTGTCCTACCTCGATACAAAGGATGTTGTCTATCACTTGCTGTGGACGCAACGACGCGTCCTTTGAGGCTAGATCCTGCTGAAGCCTTTCAATGCAGATCAGGGAATTCCTCAACGTTTGCTCAAGGGCACCGATCTGGGCGATATCCTCTGTAACCACAGCCTTTAGGTCTTGCAGCAGCTGATCCTTTTTGGAAATTTCTTGTCGATCTTGTCTTAGATCCTCAAGGTAAAAAGAAAGCATGATCGTTAGAAGTATGAAAACCCCCTCGATCGCTCTGATTCTCGTTTGTCTCCTCAAGAGATTCTCCCAGCGGCATGAGTCCCTGCATCCTCAATCCTAACCCGTTAGAACTGAATTGCTTAGCCGCACGGGAAACATTCGGCTTTTAAGAGCAACGCTGAATTTTAAGTGCCGCGTTTGAGCACCTTCGATGCATCGGCCTCGATAGCTAGAAACTCCCAACCTATCAATCTACGCGTAGTAGTCACCCGAGAGATAATGCTCGAGACCTTCTAAATCCTGCTCACTAGCCTCCAGCCTACTGATCGTTTGCAAATGCACCTCATCCGGCCCATCGTAGATTCTAAATGCTCGGGCTCGGGTAAAGGCTTTGGCAGCAGGAGTATCGTCCGTGACGCCGCGCGCGCCGAATAACTGAATCGCACGGTCCGCAATAGACTGATAACACCGGGCGACCGCCACCTTAATCATAGAAATCTGCTTGCGGGCCATTTTGTTGCCTATCGTATCTAGCAAGTGCGCCGCCTGCTGCACCAATAGCCGTGCTTGATCGAGTTCGATGCGAGAGAGCGCTACTGCTTCTCTCGTCGAGCTATAGCTATCAATGCGCTGACCAAACGTGCTGCGTGCCTGTGATCGCTTAACCATCAGACTAATCAGCACCTCGCACTCACCAATGGCGCGCATACAATGATGAAGTCGTGCGGGACCGAGCCTCGCTTGGCCTATGGCGAATCCTGCTCCTTGCTCACCCAGCATGGCATCGACGGGAACTCTCACGTTCTCAAGCACAAGTTCTGGATGCGTATTGTGGGGAGAACTATGAGAAAAGACCGGTAGGTTTCGAACAAATCGCACGCCAAGCGTATCAACAGGCACGATGACCAAACTCTGTCGCTGGCTTTTGGGACCCTCTGGATCAGTGACTCCGACCACAATCAAGAACCGACAATTCGCATGGGAGCCGTTCGATGCAAACCACTTCCTGCCATTGATGACCCACTCATCGCCATCTCGCTCAATACGCGTCGCTAAATTGGTTGGGTCTGAAGACGCAGCGTCCGGCTCGGTCATCGCAAACGCTGAACCAAACTCACCTTCGAGTAGAGGCTGGAGCCACGTTGCCTTCTGTTTCTCCGAACCGACCAGTTGCAGCAATTCCATGTTGGGAACATCAGGCGCATGGCAATTGAACACCCTGCTCGCCCACTCAAGCCGCCCGAGCACTTCTGCGACTGCCGTGAACTCAAGATTAGAGAGTCTTAGCCCTGGCTCATCATCAGCCAGTCTTGGCAATGCCATATTCCACAATCCGAGGGACTTAGCTTGGGCTCGTAGCGTCTTCTCAATGTCCGGGACGGGTTGCCCTTCGGCCGCTTGTTCCTGCCACAGTGCATGGTTAGGCAGGATTCGAGCATCGAAAAATGCCTCCACCTGGTCACGAACGCGAAGCGCTTTTGCAGGAAGATCGAACATATAGAACCCTCGCCAACGGTTAGACGAGCATAGCAAATCGACATGACTGGTTGGGAGGAACTTTAAGATTACGCGGCCAGCGAAAGCCGACGACCAGGGTTAAAACGTTAGCGAAGAAAATTGTGCTGGGAACTTGCTAGGAACTGGAGGCCTGTCTCTATCATCTGGGCGACTTGTAAGAGAGGCCCATCCGGTTTCAGGGAGTTCCGATTCGCCAATTAGCTCATCGTTGCGAGAATAATGAGGATGGCGATAGCACCTGAGCCAGCGAGCAGCATCACCACATCTCGATCAGCTCCAAACAATTTAACGGCCATGTTCTTTCTCTTTCTGTTGCGCCGCACTGCCTTTCTAGCCACTGCTCCACCTCACCCATTTGATAGACGAAAATTACCACGCCGATAGCCGTTAGAACACCAGCTGCTCGTCCACCAAATGACCGCTACGCATCAACACTCAAGGAGCGAAAGCGATGCAAAACATCCCCCAAATGTAGACCAACGGATGCTCCTGTGCCTTACTGTAGTAATACCGCCGCTTCGACAAGGAATTACCGTGCTCGAACTCTGGACAAGCCCTACGCCCAACGGCTGGAAAGTTTCCATCATGATCGAGGAGCTCATTGAGACTGGTGTGGAGCTTGGTCAGGTCAACGTCAGAATGATTGATCTGCTGAAGGGTGAACAGTTCGAAACCGACTTCACCGAGCGCAACCTCAATCAAAAGATACCCACGCTGCGGCACGATGGCCTAGACATCATCGAAAGCTGCGCGATCCTGCAATACCTTGGCGAGACCTTTCCAACTCCTCTCCTACCGCTCGATCGAAAGAAGTGGGATGTTCTCCCTTGGGTGTATTGGCAGGCAGCTAACGTCGGTCCAATTTTCGGCAACAAACTCAGTTATACCCGCTACATGGCAGATGTGCCCGATGAGCAAAAAGCCCATCCCTTGGAGCGATTTGGCACTGAAGCGCTGAGACTCGTCTCGGTGCTCGACCAAAAACTGGGCAACAATCCTTGGGTTTGCGGCGACCAATTCACCATTGCGGACATCGCGCTGTATCCTTGGATTCGGGGGTGGAAGTGGAGCAAGGTCAACATCACCACTAAGCCCAGCATTATGGAATGGGTCGATCGAGTACGAGCGAGACCGGGTGTCGAGCGGGGTCTAGGTTATGGCGTTCCCAAAGCCGAGATCGATCAGTGGAGCGAAGCACGCAAAGCAAAAACCGCGAAGAGTGGGTCAAAAATCGCCAGCACCGAAAACATCCAAGATTCGATCACCTAACGGTAGTCACCTCGATACCATTTAGTCGGGTTCCCCCAGTAACTACTCTGTGCTGGATTGCCCTAGCGACCAACCCACCGGTAGTCCAAACAAAAACACCTGTCGTATTTCCTGAATCGGTTCAGTTGTTGCGTGCGACTCGCAGTCGGTGCAATCACTAAATCTTAAGCTTCACCCGCTATTTGCCATTAGTTTTGAACAGCGAACGGATCGCAGCAGGGTAGCAAGAACGCCCAACGCGTGCCTTCAAATGAATACAAGGATATTTTTAGATGAGCACAGTCGCAGATGTATTACGAAGCAAAGGAAGAGAGATTTATTCAATTAACGCAGAACGCAGCGTTTATGAAGCAGTAGAACAGATGGTAGCGTGCGATGTCGCTGCGCTCGTCGTCACCGATGATCAATCCGAGCTCGCAGGGATTATTTCTCAGCGAGACTTTGCTAACAAGGTCGTCCTCTGCGATCGTTCGCCCAAAGCAGTGAAAGTCAAAGAAGTAATGACACAAGACGTCATGTCCGTACGAGATGAAACACCAACGTCCACCTGCATGGACATCATGAGTCAAAAGGATTTCCATCACCTCCCCGTCATTGATCGGAACAAGCCCGTCGCAGTCGTCACCGCTGGCGACCTTTTCAAGTTCGTGGTAAGTGAGCAATCGATGGCCCTAGAAGAGCTAGAGGAATTCATCTTCGATGAGCAAGGGGGTGAGGGTTAGACAGACTGGTAGGTGCTCTGAGCAAGAAAGGTTGAAGAGGCACAAACCCCAAACGTTTACCCATCAGCTGACGCGATGAAGAAGGCCAGGCGGCCTTCTTCAAGACAGACCTTTTCTTTTTCAGATTATTTTTGGCGCTGCACTCTCAAGGAACTGACCCCTATTTGGCCCAAGTGGGCCCTACTTGACTCAGACCTGAGCAGGATCACTTCTCACTACCTCACATTAGCGAAATACCTCAAAGGACAATTCATAGCATTGCTAGTGCTCTGGACTTGGAAGCTAACGACCCGCTAATCACTAATCGGTGCGGTAATTACCGCCCTCCCCTACCTTCTAGAGAACGCTATCGGCAATCGAGTGATCCCTGAAATAAAGTTAGATGGCATCCACATCGGTGCCTCTAGTATCTGGAAATCCTTCATTCGTCGCAGCACCTCAACGAATATCGCGTCAACCTCTAAGCGTGCAAACCATTGCCCGAGACACACATGATGACCGCCGCCGAAAGCAATATGACGCTCCCCTTCCCGACCTAGATCCAACTGATGCGGGTTTTCAAAGCGCTGGGGATCGCGATTGGCGGCGCCGTAATACATCACCACTTTATCACCCACCGCCAGATCCACGCCGCCAAGCGATACCGGCTTGGTCACCGTCCTGCGCATGTAAATAACGGGCGAGGTCCAACGCAGCAACTCTTCACGCGCTAGCGCAATCCTGCCTTTTGGGTCAGCCTGCAGGTCATCAAGCGCACTAGGGTGTTGCAGCATCTCATACATTCCCGTGCCCACAAGGTTTCTCGTGGTATCACCGCCTGCATCAATCAACAACATGAAGAAGAGCAAAAATTCCTCGTCGGCGAGCTTGCGACCATCTACCTCTGCCGCGAGGAGCTTACTCGCAAGATCATCCCCCGGGTTTAACCGCTTGTCTTTGATGACCCCTGCCCCGTACTCAAACATCTTAGTAATCGCTTCAACCGCCGCACCCTCCGGCAAGGCACTCGGATCTGAATGGATCACCTCAGTTAAACGGTAGAGTTCCCTGCCATCTGCTAGCGGCAGCCCCATCAAATCGGCAATGACAAAGCTAGGCATTTCACCAGCAATATCGTCGATGAAATCGCACTCTCCTTTATCAATCACTGCATCCACAATCTGCGCGGCGAGTTCCTTAATTCGATGCTCATATTGATTGACAGGGCCTTGTGTAAATTCACGGCTGATGAGCTTTCGGTAGGCCGTATGCTCTGGGGGGACCATCATCAGCATCATCTTGTAATCGCCCATCGTGCTCGGAGCCTCTGGGTCAGGATCCGCAATCATGATGGTTGGTGACGATGAGAAAAATTCTGAGTGGCGACCGATGTAATGCACATCCTCGTACCGCGTGACCGCCCAAAAATCAGCACCGCCAGGATCCTTATGGCGGTAGATGGGCGCGTTTTCTCTCAGCCAATCGTACTGGTCGTGGGGATGACCGCCGATGAAAGATGCAGGGTTTAGAAGGTCTATATGCATGGTCGAAGGTCTCTAGCTCTCTCCTTCGAGGCTATCACCCTCGGCACGCCATCGAAAGCATGTTGAGTTTGAAGCCAATTGGTGTGTCAGCCCCCTAACTGAAATAGTAGTAGTACGGCCGGCAAGCGGGTGTCACCGTGTCGTGACGCCCTCAATACTCAAATAGGTCCCATCATCACCTCGCGTGACCTGATGAACTTCTAGGACAGCGTTCGAATGGATACCCCCATGGATATGAGGAAACAATTCATCATCGGCACCATCGAAATCTGGTTGTTTATCACCAACGGGGGCAGTGCCCTCAAACACCGTCTTTACGCCGGTAGCGGCGAGGCTCTCGACTGTCATCCTCAGGCAGTACCAATCCCCCTCAACTTCTGAGTAGAAGTGATTAGCTACGTTGAGCAGCTTCTCGGGATTGGATGTACCGTGAGTAAAACCATCAACTTCATAGGTGGGCGGATAGTAGACTTCGCTATTCTCGACAGCTTCATTCCAAAGGGATGCCTGAATCAGGTGAAAGACGTAAGGGTGGTCACCTTTTTGAAGGTGATCGTCAGAAAGACAAGTCCAAGAGAGCAGCAGGCCAATCGTCAGTAGCAGTGTACGGGTCATGAGCGTGATTCTTTAAGTTAGAAACCAATCTTAGTATCACACACTTAAACCCCGATGCTGTCTCTATTTCATATGTTCGATACTCGCAGACACGTTTTTCCTTCCGACAGATAGATTTTGGCGCCAAGCACATGGCAAACGCCATCCTTGCGACAAATGTAATTAGGAAACTTTATTGTCAACCGCATTGTCTACTACTCCAGCTCACTCACGAAAATTGTGTAGCTGGGCAGGTAGTTAGAGGAGTTTGAAATTTAGATTGGTGGAGCTAGGCGGGATCGAACCGCCGACCTCGTGACTGCCAGTCACGCGCTCTCCCAGCTGAGCTATAGCCCCACGATGCAGGGGGTCGTATGACCTCCTTCGAAGAGACGCGAATCCTACCGCGTCAGGTCCCTTCCTTCAAGGGAGGACGCGGGGTTTCAGGCCAGCTACCGGACCAGTCGGCTGCCTGCCGCAGGTGGATCCTCAGGAGGGCCAGCGAAGCACTGAGCAATACTCATCCAGGCTTCTGATACGTCGCCCCACACCGTTAAATCAACGTCAGCAATATTTCGGACCTGCGTGACTACATGACAAAAATCGACCGCCGATCCTTCCACAAAGTCATCTTCTGAGAAATCGTTGAACGTCCATACCTCGCCGGAGGGTGCCGTGAGTTCAACATAGGGCGCAGGGCCCGGTGGTTCCTGCTTACGATTGACGAACGTCCAGCCAAATGTTTTCACACCGATCACGGCGATGTTTTTCAGTCGGTCCGTTTCGGCCCGGGTCACGCCCATCACATCGAATATCGCCTGCCCGTGAGCCCAAGTTTCCATTTGCCTCGCGGTTGCAAACATTTTGACGCCCATATCGGGACCAAACCATGGCACGCGAGCGCTGCCGTCCAGTGCACCCATTTGCTCGGCGAGCGCCCTTGCCTTACCCAGCCAAGCATCCAGTAATTCGCGGCCTTCGATCACGGGGTTCATCGCTTGCCGAGTCTCACTGGCAGACGAAGCCATTGCGCGGAATGCATCGGCATCTCGGAGCGCAAGATCTGCCACATGATCCGTCCCATGCAGATGCTGCACGACTTGGTTGAACGTCCAGGACTTAAAGGTTGTGCTTCGGTTCCAATCGTCAGGCGAGAGCGTATCCAGTAATCCTGCCAATACTTCTACATCTGCCAAAAAATCCTGTGCTTGCTGCAGCATGAGCTACCCCCTTTGTAGTGTTCTGTATTCGCTATCTAACCGTTTCGCCTGTTTTTTTGACACTCCACCAAGCGTATTCAGTGCATGCCGAACGCGTGCCCGGGTCATATCAGGGCCGAGAATCGCCATCGAATCAAATAACGGCGGCGACACCGAGCGCCCGCTAATTGCGATGAAAAGTGGGCTCAGCAGTTCACGTATCTTCATATCCATGGCCTCGGCAAGCTGCTTAAGCTCCGCCTGAA
>Ga0255757_10000413_pt1 | contig 41893 bp, 53 predicted proteins | sample 071ome_27_FD_179957 | JGI IMG/M metagenome (GOLD analysis project Ga0255757, IMG submission 179957) | Coastal salt marsh microbial communities from the Groves Creek Marsh, Skidaway Island, Georgia - 071409AT metaG (version 2) | ecosystem: Environmental > Aquatic > Marine > Intertidal zone >...
ATTGATGGAGAGTAGAATGATTACTTGTCCAGAATGTACAGCAGAGTGGTGGGATGACATAGAGGTATGCCCTGAGTGTCATGCTGATCTAGACTCACCAGTAGAGACTGAACCTAACACACAGGAGCCAGAAGATCCTGAATTACCAGTAGACCAGATGTTCGATCAGCAAGGAGAGTCTACTTTCTACGTTAACACTGACATGGAGGGTTGGGACTAATGTCTGGCTTTGATAAGTTCAAATCTATTATTAAGAAGATAGAAACTGGTAACCTTAAAGATCCTTTTATACGTACTCAGTTAGCTCAAGGTTCTTCTGCTTATGGCCCTTATCAAGTAACTAAGGGACTAGCACTAGACTACATTGATAACGATAAGCTAACTAAGCAAGAGAAAACTGCTCTCAAGGAAATGGTAACTAGACAGATGGTATCCCTACAGATTGGTGGTAGTGATCGTGCTAGGTATGAGGAGGGTGGTGAGAGATATGAGAAAGGTAAGGAGTTTGCTAAGCACTATGGCTACTGCTGTAATACTTCTTTCCTTAATGACTTCGACTATGGTGGTACACTAGGTTACCCTGATCAGTGGAAAGGTCTACTTACTTCTGCACAAGAAGCTATCCTCTTCTTGATCTATGAATCATGTGATTGTGATCCACTAGAAGCAGCAGCAGTGTGGCATGGTGGTAAGGGTTGGCGTACTGGTAAGCATAGAGCACAGACTGATGACTATCGTATGAAGTACTCAACACTAGCATCAGCATAACACACAGGAGCATTTGTTATGGACTTAGATAACCTAACTACTGATGAGCTAGAGCAAGCTATCGCTCTACTTAAAGCTCACGAAGACCATAAGAGATTCAATAAGATCAACTACTTCAGTCCTTATGGTTGGCAATCTGAGTTCATCACTGCATCTTCAGATAACAAGCAGCTACTAGCTATGACAGGTAACCGGTGTGGTAAGACCTACACTGGTGCTTTCATTATGGCTTGTCACCTTACTGGCTTATATCCAGATTGGTGGGATGGTTATAAGTTTGATAAACCTATCATGGCTTGGGCTGCTGGTATCTCTACAGTAACGACTCGTGATATCCTTCAAGCAGAACTCCTAGGGAATCCAGTAGACCCTAGTGCATGGGGTTCTGCTGCTATCCCTTTGGATTGTATTGTACGTACAGTAAACAAAGTAGGTACACCTAATGCAATAGAGTCAGTAGTAGTTAAGCATGTCAGTGGTGGACAAAGCATCCTAACCTTTAAGTCTTATGAGATGTCCCAAGACAAGTTCATGGGGACAGCTATTGATTTAATCTGGCTAGATGAGGAATGTCCTCAGGATGTATTTACCCAGTGTATTACTCGTACTGCTACCACTAATGGTATCACCTACATGACCTTTACTCCTGAGCATGGACTTACTCCTCTAGTAAATGACTTCATGAATGACATTAAGAATGGACAGTTCATGATTACTGCTAGCTGGGATGATGCTCCTCACTTGGATGAAGCTACCAAAGAGCAGCTACTCTCAGTGTACTCTCCTATGGAAAGAGAGATGAGGAGTAAGGGTGTACCATCACTAGGTTCAGGTGTAATCTTCCCTATTGCTGATGATGATATTATAGTTGATCCTTTCGAGATCCCTAGCCACTGGGTTAAGCTGATAGGTATTGACCTAGGGTTTGATCACCCTAACGGTGCAGCTATGGTAACTAAAGATCCAGCTAACAATACTTACTACTTGATTGATGAGTACTCTGAACGTAAGCAAACTATCCCAATGCATGCTGTTGGTATTAGAGCTATGGGTGGAGATACAATCCCTTGTCAGTTCCCCCATGATGCCTTTAAGCATGATGCTGGTGGAAGTGGTAAGCAGTTCATTAAACTATACGAGGCTCAAGGAATCCATGCACTACCTCATACCTTTTCTAATCCACCTTCCTCAGATGGTAAATCCGGTGGTAATTCAGTGGAGTATGGACTACATTGGATGCTTACTAAGATGCAGGAAGGGAAGTTAAAAGTCTTCTCCACTTGTCGTAAATGGTTACAAGAGAAAGCAACCTACCACAGAGACAACGGTAAGGTTATAGCACTAGATGATGACATGATCAGTGCTAGTCGTTATGCTTTCCTAAGCTTAGACAGGTTTGGAACTACAGGCCAGATTGGTAACCAGACATGGGATGATCCTAATTGGGAACCAGTACATTGGCAAGGAGTAGTTTAGCAGGGTTGACAATTTACTTTTATATGTTATAATCCTCATAAATACAACAGGAATTATCTATGGCAGATGAATTGAAACCTATGACAGAAGAGGATCTACTTACTGTCATTGATAGTTATGTTACAGAAGGTTTAGACTATCAACAATCTAAGCTTTCAGGACAGATTGAAAAGTCTATTAAGTATTACTATGGAGAACCCTTAGGGAATGAGATCCAAGGTAGATCTTCAGTAGTGTCTAAGGACGTAGCAGATGCAGTAGATTGGCTAATGCCTTCATTGATGCGTATCTTCGCAGGAGGCAAAGAAGTAGTTCAGTTCGTACCTGAAACTAAGGACGACATTGAAGTAGCTAAGCAAGCACAAGACTACTGTAATTACTTATACAATGTTAAGAACGATGGCTTCCTTAACACTTACTCAGTGATTCAAGACTCCCTCTTAGCTAAGAATGGTATCATGAAGCACTACTACCAAGAGAAGATCAAAGTAGAGTTTGATAGTTTCTCAGGCCTATCACAAGACCAGATTGCTCTTATCTTACTAGAGGACGGAGTAGAACTCCTAGCTCAAACTGCATTACCAGAAGGTACTTACGATATTGAGATTAGTCGTCAGGTAGTGTGCAAGGAGTTGATGGTAGAAGCTATCCCACCTGAAGAGTTCATCATTGATACTTGGTCAGCAACAGTAGATGAAGCTAGCTTCGTTGGACACCGTAGGCTAGTGTCTAGGTCAGAGCTAGTATCTATGGGCTACGATGCTGAGATGGTACAAGGGTTAGATGCAACTAACACTACTTGGTTATCTGGTGGTAATGGTAACTCTATTACACGAGCACGTAACTCTTACGACAATGCTCAATTCCAAGGAACAGGTACAGTCTCTTGGCCTCAGGAAGATAGTCAGGAGAAAGTAGAAGTAATCGAAGGTGTTACATTAGTAGACTTCGATGGTGATGGTATCGCTGAACGAAGACGAGTAGTAGTAGCAGATGGTAACCTACTGCTTAATGAACGTTACGATGAGCCACTATTCACTGACTTCCGTACTCACATTATTGCTCACAAGTTCTATGGGTTGAGTATGTATGATCAACTGAAAGACATTCAGAAGATCAAGACTTCATTACTGCGTAACCTACTAGATAACATGTACACCATGAACAATGGTAGATACGAAGTGTTAGAAGGTCAGGTTAATATGGATGATCTGCTTAACAATAGGTTAGGTGGAGTAATCCGAACTAAGATGGCAGGAGCTATCAAGCAGTTAGATACACCTGCTTTGCCTACTGAAAACTTTACTATGTTAGAGTACTTAGATACTCTAAAAGATAACCGTACTGGTATCTCCAAGACAACTAGAGGAATGGATTCTAGCATCTTACATAGTAACCAAGCTGGTAGTGCAGTAGCTGATGTCATGTCAGCAGCAGAACAGAAGCAAGAGTTGATTGCTAGAGTGCTAGCTCACTCCTTCTCTAAACTGTTTAGGAACATTTACAAGCTAACTCTTCTTCACCAAGATCAAGAGGTTATGTTCCAAGTACGAGGTGACTTTGTTACTACTAACCCTACTCACTGGCGTAAGGATTATCGTATTACTCCTGTAGCTGGTATTGGTGATGGTAAGGTAGCAGAGAAGGTAATGGCTTCACAGATGATGCTTAACCTTACTACTTCTTTAGCTCAACAAGGAATGGAAGGTATTTTGTTTGATTATGAGACTGTCTACAATTCCTTAGTAGCGATAACTAAGAACTCTGGCTTTGATGAGCCTCACCTATTCTGGCTTAACCCTAACTCTCCTGAGTCTAAGCAAGCTCAAGCTGCACTAGAACAGAAGAGAGCACAGCCTACTCCTGAACAGATTAAGCTTCAACTAGAGCAACAGAAGCTAGAATTGGATGCTAAGAAAGCTCAGGAAGAAGCAGCAATTAAACGTGAAGAGATTGCTGTAAGGAATAGGGAAGCAGCAGTTAAGGAAAGAGAGTTAGACATTGACCAACAGAAGGTAGACATTGACAGAGCTGAGTACGAACTTAAGTACGCTACTAACATTGCTGAGTTACAGATGGAACTAGAGCAAGGTCGTAGAGTTTCTATTGGTGATACCAACGTACCTAATCCGCGTGATGGTGATCTCGCTAACAGTTAAGCGTTGTCGTTACGCTCTTGGCTACTCTTCGGGGTAGCCCTTTTTCTAACTACAAGGATAACAACTATGAGTAAAGATAACGACATCGTAACCTTTAAGAAGTTTAATGAGTGGATGGATGATGTAGAATCTACTCTTCAAACTAGTATTGTTAATACGAGGATGGATGAAACTAAGGAGAGGGAAGATCTTTACTTCCTTTACCACTCTGTCCAACTACTAAGAGTTAGAGCTGCTTCTGAACTTTACAAAGAAGTAGAAATCCCTAACAACAACTATGATGAGTAACAACGACAACTAGGAGTTTTATTATGTCTGATGTCAACAACCCTAATGCAGGACTGACAATTGATCAGGCTGTTGCACAACTAGCCGCTAATCGTGAACAAGCTCAGGAGACTGAACAACTTGATAATGTTAGTGTAGACGAAGTTGTGGATCAGGAGTATGAAGATACTCTTGAATCTGAGGAGTATGAAGAGGAAGAACTAGAATCTGAAGATGACGATCTGGAAGAGGAAGGTGAAGAATCAGAAGACTCTGAGGAAGATGATGTATGGGAGATTGAGGTAGATGGTGAAACAGTAGAAGTTACCACTGAGGAACTTCACAAAGGTTACCTTCGACACAATGACTATACACGTAAACGTCAAGCTGATGCTAAGCGAGCTAAAGACTTAGAGGCTGAGTATCAAGGTAAGCTTGAACAACTAAACCAAGCTCTAGCTCAAAACGTTAGTGCAGAACAACGACAGTACACCCAACTTCAACAAGAGTATCAACGTACTACTGATGAGGGGCAGAAGCGTGATCTACACTACCGTCTACTTCAACTACAACAGACTATCAACCACCAAGCTCAGATGAACCAGCAAGCACAACAGCTTCAACAGCAAACGCAGCAGGCTCAATTCGAAGCTTACTGGAATGAGCAACAAGACTTACTACGAGTACAGTATGAAGACTGGGACACTAAACGCGAGGAGCTAAAGTCCTACTTGTCTGATGCTGGATTCGAAGACATGTCTATGTTCGCTCATCATAAGATGGCTGAACTAGTTGATAAAGCTAAACAGTTTGACGAACTACAACTTAAGAAAAAGTCTGTACTGAACAAGAAGATCAAGCGTAAAGTACCTAAGGTAATGAAGGCTGGTCAAGGGGAACGACAGTTCAATGCTAACACTAAGAAGATAGCAGAACTAGAAGCCCAGTTCAATCGTACAGGTTCAATCAAAGATGCACAAGCACTTATGCAAGCTAGAAAAGGAAACTAAACACTATGGCTAAACGCGCAAATATGTTCGCTTCACACGAGATCAACGGTACTCGTGAAGATCTATCTGATATGATCTACAACATTGACCCTACCGAAACTCCTGTACTTACCGCTATCGGTACTGACGGAGAAGGTGGTGGCAACACTCAATTCGATTGGCAGGTCGATGGATTGGAAACACCTAATCCTAACAATGCTAAGATTGAAGGTGAGGATGCATCAGCAGGTGCATTGACAGCTACCACTCGCCTTAACAACTACCATCAGATCTCTGACAAAGTGTATGGTGTAACTGGTACATCTCATGCACTAAACTCAGCAGGTCGTGGTAACGAGCTAGACTACCAACGTCTTAAGAAAGGTGTTGAGCTACGTAAGGATTTGGAAGCAGTAATTACTGGTATCCACCAAGCTAAGCAAGCAGGTAATGATTCTACTGCTCGCCTTACTGGTAACTTGGCCTCTTACATTGCTACCAATGTTACTGTTGGTGTAGGTGGTGCTGCTCCTACTGGTGATGGTTCAGACGTCCCAACTGCTGGTACTCTTTACTCCCTGACTGAGACTGCTCTACAAGATCGCCTACAAGCTTCTTGGGAGAATGGTGCTCGTCCTACTAAGATGTTCATGCCAGCAGCTATTAAGCGTACTGCTAATGGCTTCACTGGTCGAGCAGACAATGTTCGAGCTACTGACTCTGATACTGTTGTACACGCTCACGTAGATGTGTATGTATCTGAGTTTGGTACTGTTGAGATGATCCCTTGTCGAGACATCGAAGCGAATACTATCTTTGGTATTGACCCAGAGTTTGCGTCTATGAAGTATCTACGTAGCTTCGAGACTAACCCACTTGCTAAAGTTGGTGACTCTGATCGTGAGCAAATGCTTGTTGAATGTGGCCTTAAGGTTAACAACGAGAAAGCTCACTTTGCATTCTACGGTGTGCAAGCATAAGGGGGTGATCCCTATCTGGAATTGCTAGTCCTTCGGGGCTAGCTTTTTCTTTATCAGAGGTATAATAATGAGTAAGCGTAATTACGACATCGACTTTGCTTCTAAGTTAGAAGGTAACAAACTTATTACTCATCACTCTCAAGACTGTCAGGTACAAGTAGACCAAGTCGAACAGTTAAAGAAAGTAGATGGTGGTAATAAATCTTTTGGTAAGCATGTAGCTAGAATCCCTCAAGTACTCTTCATGCAATGGGGATTAGAAGATGCAGGAGACAAGCTAGCTTACCTACAAGGTAGACACAACAAAGACCCTGAGCTAGCTCGTAAGTTAGCTATCCGCCTTAACAGTAATGAGTTCCAAGCACTTAGGGTTTGGGAAGGAGCTATCTCCTCTACTGATATTGTTAAGGAAGGGAACAAGATTAATAAATAGAGGTTAACATGCAGAATCTGGCTGAGCTTAGAGATCAGATCAAACTGTGGTCAGAGCGAGATGATATTGATGATACACAGCTTAACCACTTTATATTCTTAACTGAACAAGACTACAAGCAGGACTTCTTCTTACCTGCTAATGAAATCAAAACTACCCTCCTAACTGATAGTGCAGGGGAAGCAGTAATCCCATTTGACTATCTTAAAGCTAAGCACCTTAAAGTGTTAGACACAAAAGGCAACCTTAAGCCAGTTCTACGTAAACCTAATGAAGCTGTAACTTTAGGTGGTAACTTCCAAGACGTAGGAGTACCAGCTTACTTCGAAAGAGATTATGGTTCTTTCATCTTTGCCCCTAACGTAGGGCAAGATGTAGAAATCTTCCTTACTTACTATGCTGTCATCCCTAGCCTTATCGAGCTAGAATCAGTAGACCCTAATCAAATTAACTTTGTGTTAGCGGTAATGCCTACTGTCTATCTCTTTGGTGCACTTATGTTCTTACACCAATACACCTTTAACGAGGAACGAGCTTCTTACTACGAGAGACTTTACAACCAAGCTAAGGTCAATCTAATAGAGATGCAAGCAGAAGCAGAGATGAGTGGTTCTACTTTATCTGTGTTACCCTCAATGACTGATGAAGGAGCTTACTTCTAATGACTGACAAGACTGCTGGCTTTTACGGTACATCTATTGTTATCCGTGAGAACCTAGACTACTATGTAGAGAGGGCAGAAGAGGCAGCTACTAACGCTGAAGCTAGTGAGACTGCTGCTGCTCAATCTGAATCTAATGCTGCTACTAGTGCTTCAAGTGCTATGGCTGATGCTGCTAGTGCTAGTAACTCTGCTAGTGCTGCTCAACTATCTGCTGATCAAGCTGAGACTGCACGTATCTCTGCTGAACAAGCTTCTAGTACTGCACAACAATCCTCTATTGACGCTGGTGTAAGTGCTACTGATAGTGCTAACTCTGCCAGTGCAAGTGCTACAAGTGCTGCTGAATCTCTTGCTTCTGAGAATAAAGCTGAACAATGGGCTGAAGAAGACGAAGATGTACAAGTAGAGACAGGTAAGTACTCTGCTAAACATTGGGCTGCTAAGGCTAGTGCTGCTGTAGGATTAGAGTGGGGAGGTATTGGTGGTACACTAACTGACCAAACTGATTTGACTGCTGCTCTGGCTGTTAAGGCTGGATCAGGGCTAGTGTTTGAAGCTAACCGTAAGCAGAACAATGAACAGTATGCTGCTTCTGGCATGGTTCATTTTGGTAAGCATTTAGCTGAGAGCGGGGATGTATTGGGAGTTGTCAACGAAGGTATGTGGACTAACTCTACTGATGTACAACAAGTCTTTTTGGGAAGAGCAGGTGCTTCTGCTATAGGTGATTCTAAAACTGAGCGACCTGTTGTAAACATGGCTGGTGTACTAACAGTACTGGATGGTATCAATAGTTCATCTACTTCAACTCCTAACAAGTTCAAATTCTCTGATGCCCCAGACGGTACAGTCACCTATGACAGTGCTACGGGTACTATTGTCCAACATGCTGATTCTGCTACTGCCTTTGCTGCGGAGACTGCTACCAACAAAGTAGTCGCTGAACGAGAAGACTTGTTCGGTCTAGAAGCATACTTAGAAGAAGTCAGTCTGGCTAATCCTTACATCTACCCTAACGGTCTTATCCAATCACAAGCTGCAACCATGAATGGTATTGCAACTAGCAATTCTAACCGTCCTGACAGCTACTATGCCGTGTTTGATGGTGACACTACCTCTAAAGGTCTAGGGGTTAACTTCTGGATGTCCAGCGAGTCAGCACAGAAGGCCATGTTGAGTGACCCAGATAACAACCTGTATTACCTAGATGATGGACGTTTGGTTCAACGGAGAATCAGACAGCGTACTATTGCGGGTGCGGGTAATGGCAAGTGGTTAAATACTGATGTTGCTAAAACATCTACGTTGAGCAGTGATGCGTATGCTTACGTCATGCCACAAGGCACTCGTGACACAGTGACTAGTCTAGATGTAGATTACCTTAACGGGTACGTTAGTGAGAATCCAGACTTAACCTATACAGGTGAGCACCATAGAGGTGTATATGCAGCTAGGGTCAGTGCAACAAACGATAACATAGCAGTCAACGGTGAATGCTACTTCTTGGTTCTGGGTGTTGTAAGTAGACTCAACCAAGGAGCGTACCACCCATCGTTTAACAGTATGGGTTGTAGCTTCTTTAAGCGGCAGTCTGACTACAACGGCAAGAAGTATTGGTACGAAAAGACCGATGCACCAACTATCACTAGTAAAGCTGATTGTTTCGATATTGCCCCTGCTACAGTACCAAGTAAGGTGGTCGATTGGTTTGGTTTCATTGCAAGTGGAAATTCAGGCAGACCAGACGGACGCTACTACGATGCTATCTACGCAGATGGTCAGGGTGGTGTTGATGACCTACGGTTAAGTGCTTGGGGTATTACTCGTGAAGAAGCTCTAGGTGAGAAGGATGCTCGCTTTAAGAATGGTGAAGAGCGTGGCTTGCAGAAGTTAGAATTTACTACCGTACAGCTACAACCCGCTACAAGTTTTAATGCTGCTTCAACAATATGGCAGACACCAGACACCACAGGTATATCACTTGGTGATACAATATCTGTAGTAGATGCAGGGGCTATAGTAATTACTGCCGCGACAGTGACTAGTATATCTCCTGATACTTATGTTGGTTGGGATGTGTCTGATGGTACATACGTTAGAGATAGTGCTAAAAGTTACCACGCAGTTTTATCAGCACCTACCAACAACCAAGTCTCAGGAGAGTTCCTACAAACTGATGTCATAGGTGATCCTGCTAATATCCTTGCAACACCTGATCTTGCTAATGGTTGGTTAGGTAATTGGATTCCTGTGATTCCTGATGGGACTTCTCAAACCTACTCATTTACCAGAAAAACAGTAGGTACAGTGTACAACCCTGTATATACCGCAGACAATGGAGGTAGTTGGACAAGTGACCCTTCTTACCCTCCAACGTTCAATACAACCTTAAATGCGTATACTACCAGTCTTTCTACAGGAGTGGTCTTTATACAAGATTACACAGCCCACGCCTACCTGACCGAGGCTGCTGATAATGCAGTGGTTTACAAGGGTAATGAGGGTATTGGTGATGTATGGTTAGGTATGCCACAGCTACCACAACAAGGTAACATCTTATCTGAATCAACAATAGGTAAGGTTTTACAGGGAAGCACACAAACACCGTTGTATGAAAACCAAGCGTTAATTAGTTATAAAATCCAACCAGATACCGTGAAATTTCCAGCCGCAGTTGGTTGGTATCCTGAGCATGGAGCTACTAACTTACCTTCTCCCCCGTCAACCCAGCCAACGGCACTAAAAGCACTCTCAACCCTAACCGAGATCAACGGACAACTGTTCATTGATTACAAAGGTAAGGAGATGGTGTGGGATTTCTCGTTGGATAATGGTACTGAGTTTGAGAATCAGCCAGAAACTTACACAGGGTGGACTATTAACACTTGGTATCATGTGACAGATGGACGATTCCGAGGTTATTGGAAAAATATAAGTTCCGCCACTATAGGAGTACCTCTAAGTGATCCAAGGTGGTCGAAACATAATGATCTTATTCTATGGGAGAATGGAGTTCCTCATTTTATGGCATGGGACGGCAACGGATGGGGTGATGATAACCTTATTGATATTGTGGATGGTGTTACTTCTGGTACTGACCTTAATGGTAACACGATTACTAAGTTCAACCAACGTGGAGCTAAACCTCTAGGCTGGGTTAGAAACACTAAATAGGAGATTTATAAATGACACCTGAGGAAACCCCTGTACAGGAAACTTCCTTAGATACTCAACAGGAGTCCTTAGTGGCTCCTGAAGTAGTAACTGAAGCTACTGTCTTTGCTGTAATCAACAAGCACAAAGGTAAGAGATCTGAGCTAGTAGATACTTTCATTAGTAAGTTTATCACTTATCAAGAATACTTACAAAAGGTTAGTGACTTAGAGTACTTAGTAGCCTTCGACCAATACCTACTGTCTAAAGACAACTACGACTTAGCCCTAGCTGAGTATGAAGCTAAAGGGGATCCAGATGCTATACTTCCTACTGAACCAACTGAACCTGTAGAAGAAAAGATCTATGTCCCTGAATCAGTAGAAGCTTGGAAGAAGATTAACTACTCTAAGCTAAGAGCTGCTGCTTATCCTTCTAAAGAAGAACAACTGGATATGCAATACCATGATCAGGTAGAAGGTACTACCACTTGGGTTGACACTATCCAGTCAATTAAAACTAACTATCCTAAATAGGTAACCAATATGAACTTTCTAACTTTACTAAAGATGCCTGTAGTCCGTGGTTTACTAATCAATGTTACTGTTAAAGTACTTAAAGAATTAGCTAAGCTTACTGAGACCAAGATTGATGATAAGATTGTGAAGGAAGTAGAGACTGCTTCTAAAGTTTTCTTAGGCTAAGGAGTAACCTATGCCATTAGAGTCAGGTACATACATTGATGATCTGGTAGCAACTAACCCTACTGGAACTGATACTCGTAGGCAAGGGGATGATCATATACGTCTGATTAAGAAGACATTGCTCAACTCCTTCCCTAACATTGATGGAGCAGTGACAGCTACTCCTGCTCAACTTAACTTAACAACTGATCCTACTAACTTCATACCTACTGGACTTATCTCTATGTGGTCTGGGTTAGTAGCTAATATCCCAGATGGTTGGACATTGTGTGATGGCACTGCTGGTACTCCTGACCTAAGAGGTAAATTTATAGTAGCCGCTACAGGAGACACTGGTGGTAGTTATAACGTCAACACTACTGGGGGTAGTGCTGATATCCCTCACCCTACTGTTACTGAGTCTCACACACTCACAGTAAACCAGATGCCTAATCACCAACACCAAGGTGGTTCTTGTAATGCTTATGCTACTAAGTATGGGACTTCTACTGCTGGCCCTACTGCTAACCGTATTGTAGGTAGTGGCCTTGTATCATCTGATGATTCACCACTGACTAGTTATGTAGGTGGAGGACAAGGGCACAGTCACAACATTACCTTCGATGGTAGTGGTGATAACATCCCTCCTTACTATGCTATTGCTTACATTATGAAAACTTAAGGAGCTACTTATGGCTTATCTGAATATGCCTATCTCAGTATCAGGTGGGCTAGTAGCTGATCTCCCTGCTGTGGATCTTGAGAATAATCAGTTCTCCACTATCCATAACTTAAGGTTGAAGTCAGGGAGACTTACTCCTGTACAAGGACACTCTAGAGTCTTTGACCCACCTCCTGTTAACCCTGAACATGTAAGAGGTCTTATCCAGAATGATACCCCTGAGATCTATGTAGCAGGAAGTGGTAAACTTTATAAGAACTCTAATGGATTATGGGAGGATGTTACTCGTACATCAGGTGGTAACTATGCTGTAGATGCTGGATGGAGTAGCACTGCTCTTAACAGTTGCTTATACTTTAACAACGAGTCAGACAGGTTACAAGTCAAAGAAGTAGCTGATGCTGACTTTAAAGACTCTGTTAACTTACCAGCTAACTTCAAAGCTAAAACTTTCAGGGGTTTCAAGAACTACTTGTTTGCCCTTAACATCGAGGAGTCTGGTCAATCCTTACCCCTTAGTTTAAGGTGGAGTGATCCGGCTGATGTAGGTGTAGAACCTCCTAGTTGGGATGTTACTGATCCTACTACTCAAGCTGGTCAACTAGCATTGGCTGATACAGATGGGGAGCTCGTAGATGCTTCTCAGCTTAGAGATCAATTGATTATCTACAAGACTGATTCTGTCTACTCTTGTCAATTCATTGGGGGGATCTATGTCTTTTCTTTTGCTAAGATCTTTGAAGATAGAGGAATGTTATCCAGAGAGTGTGTTAGCCAGTTTGAAGGTAAACACTTTGTAGTAGACTTTGATGACATCTACATTCATGATGGTATCCAAGATTCTTCTATTGCTGATAAGAAAGTTAAGGATCTATTCTTCCGTAGTTTAAACCAAGACTTCTATCAGAATGTGTTCACTGTAAGTAACCCAGAAGAGAAGGAGATATGGATCTGCTACCCTGATGACAACAGTGTTAATGGTTCATGTAACACTGCTCTTGTCTGGAACTGGGTATACAACACATGGAGTACCAGAGACTTACCTAATCTGGCACACGCTACTACAGCTATTGTAGATCCTAAGGAAGATGAAGTATGGAACACTGGTAGGAATGTATCATGGGATCTAGGATCATTACACTGGGATGCTAATGCTTACTCTCCTGCTAACTCATCTATTGTGATGGCTAGTAAGGAAGACACTGCTGTCTATCAAGTAGACAACTCTTCTTTGTTTGATGGACAAACCTATGAGTGGGTACTAGAGAAACTCTCTGCTTCCTTAGGAGATTTGACCAAGGTTAAGTACTTGAACAGTATGACACCTAACATTGCAGGTGAAGGAACTATCTCTGTAAGGGTAGGCAGTCAGTATAACTCTGGTGATGGTGTAAGCTGGAAGACTCCTACTACGTACTCTGTTGGTAAGTTCAGACATTACCTAAGGGGGCAGGGACGATACATTAGCTTCAGGCTTAGTGGTAACTCAGGTACAGCCTTACCACTGATTGAGAGTTTCACTATTCAGTATACAACTGAGGGAGGTAAGTGATGGCAGTACAATCTAGTTCTACTCGATATGTAGCTTCTGTACCTCCTAATCGTGAGCAGATAACTCCTGAGATTAGTCCTTACATTCGCTGGATGTATGAGGAGTTTCAGAGAGTATCTCAAGCTATTAGTTCACTGGAACATCAGTATCCTCCTCTTACTGAAGCACCTGAAAGAGTTACTGTAGGATTAGTAGCTTATGCTGATGGTGTAGGTTGGAACCCTACAGGAGGAGGAGAAGGTTTATATGTATACAAATCCACTGGTTGGACTAAAATAGTTTAATCTTACTGTTGACTTTCTTCTTAAAATATGCTAAACTCAAATACTCTTAAGGAGTAGCATTAAGATTAACTTAAGAAGTTAAGATAAGAAGTCTTCTACTTTCTTACTCTACTTCTTAAAACTAACTTAAACACTACTTCTTAGGGGTAACGACAATGATTAGACATATACCCACTTCTACTATAGCTGATGAAGCTCCCTCCTTACTTGCCTCCTTACACCAGTTCTGGGATACTACAATTAACTTTGAGACAGTAGAGAATCTATACCGTAGACTTATGGAAGACAAAGTACAGCTATGGTTATGGACTGGATCAGAAGGTAAGCTACTCTTTGTAACCGAAGTAATAACTACTGCTACAGCTAGACTACTACAGGTTACACATACAGCAGGATTTAAGAATGACAATACTCCTTGGGATCTTAAGACACTAGCAACAGTAATAGATACTGTGTTCAGTGAAGTAGAAGATCTAGCTAAGGATTTAAACTTTGATGCACTAGCTATCTTAGCTAGACCAGCTCATGCTAGGTTGGCTAAAGGTTATGAGGTGCAACATACTAAACTAATTAAGAGGTTATAGCTATGTCAGATGGCGGAGGTCAGTCTAACGAATCATGGACACCAGCCCAATCCCAAGAGTGGGGTAACTATCGAGACCTACTTACTAGACAAATAGGTACAGATGGTGGACTGGTTGATCCAAACTTTGCAGGAGGTCAGGAGACTTATGCAGGTTGGAGTCCACAACAAGAACAATTGTTTAACAGGTTAACAGGGGAAGGTGGAGCACTAGAGTCTGCTATTGGTGGACTAGAATCTACACTAGCTCCTTATGATCCTAACAACCCACAACTACAATCAGTTATTGATGCTGCTTCTGGTGATATTACTCGTAACTTACAAGAGAATATCCTAACTAGTATTGGTGATGCAGCAGGACAAGCTGGTCAATTTGGGAGTACTCGACATGGTATTGCAGAAGGTGTTGCTATGCGTGGAGCTACTGAGGATATCAGTGACCTTGCTTCTCAGCTTAGGTTTCAGGATTATGGAAACTGGCAAGCTAACCAGCAGGGTGCTATTGCTAACCTTGGTAATCTTACTTCTGGTCTAGAGTATGCTGCTGGTGGTAGTCAGAGAGAACAACAAGCAGTACTTGATGATCTATTCAACCGTTGGCAGTATGAATCTTCTGCTGACTTACAAGAGCTTACAGCTATCCGTGATCTACTTAATGTTGATATGGGTGGTTGGGGTGTTACCTCTCAGCAAGGAGGTAAGTAATGTCTTATTACAATACGTCTGTTGCAGGTAGCTCTACTTCTCCTGTTCGCAATAGACTTAAGCAACTTACTCAGAAGAACTTAGGTAATATCCAACAAGAAGCTAATGCTATGAAAGCAGAAGTAGGTGGATTCCTAGGTAAAGTCCCTACTGCTGTTATGCAAGAAGCAGGTAGAGGTAGTGGTAGTATCCTTTATGACTGGGGTGGTAGTAATGCTGCTGCTCCCACAGTAGATACTATGACTTCTCCTTTCACAGGTGAGATGGTAAGTACTGGTAATCCTTTTGGTAACACTGCTGCTTCTATCTTCTCTGATACATCCACTGCTGTAGGTTCAGAAGCTATGGCTCAAGGTGGACAAGCAGTAGCTGAGGCTGGTACTGAAGCTGCTGTAGATAGTGCTAGTGGGTTAGGAGCTGGTGCTGCTGGATTAGCTGGTACAGGTGCTAGACTTGCTGGTAAAGAAGGGTTAGAGGCACTAGGTGTAGATGCTAAGACTGCTGGTATAGCCTCTGAGCTAGCAGGTGCAGGTACAGCAGCCGCGGTAGGTGGGCCTATCGGGTTAGGCATGTATGCTGGTGGTCGCCTACTAACCAGTGGTATTTTCTAAGGAGTAGATAATGGCACAAGAGAAAATCTTTCAGAATGCTCAAGGTATCTTTGGGCTAGACATGATGGCAGATAGAGTAGGAGACTTAGCGTCAGAGGCTCAGCTAGAAGATAGTTGGATCAACGCTAGTTCTCCTTCTTCTATATCTACTATGGCCCCTGAACCTATCCCTATGGGGGAGATGCCTAGTCCTACTATCATAGACACTCCTATGGGTTTCGACCAAGTTACTAACCGAGTAGGTAACATTGGTAGTGCTCCTGTACCTATGGGCTTTGATCAGGTAGCAGATAGGATTGGTAACATTGATCAACCTATCCAAGCTGATACAGGTTACCTCCCTACCCCTAGTGGTGAGATGGTACTAGTAGATCCAGTACAAGCTAACGAAGCTATTATGAGTGGACAGGAGAACTTAACTGGCCAAGGCATTGGCCTTACTCCTATCCCTGAACTACAGCAACAAGCAGACACACAGCTACAACAAGCTCAGGATTACCAAGCTTTACAAGTAGGTAAGAGAGCAGAACAGTCAGCTAAGCAGATCATTGAGACTGGTACACCAGAAGATGACTTAGGGTTAATGGACTTAGTTAACCAAGCAGGCAACATGTTAATGGGTGCTGCTAAGTTTACTGCTGACACTTGGTCTGGTCTATCTCCTTCTACTAAAGCTGCCTTAATTGGTACTGCTGCTACTGCATGGGCTAAGAGTAAAGGCTACTCTAATACTGCTGGGGATATTGCTAGAGGTACTCTAGGTCTATACCAAGGTATGTATGGTATGGAACAGCAAGCAGAGGAGAACGCTAAGGATAGAGCTGCTGGTCTAGCTGCTACTACCATACGAGCTAACCAACAAGCCCAGCAACCACAACTTAAACCTAGTGATGTAGCCAAGATCGTAGATCAGTCTACTCCTAGTCCTTCTGCTTTAGAGAACTTGTCTCAAGACTCTACATTACGAGAAGCCTTAGGTGATGCCTTAGGTAACTGGGTAATGGATGCTAGTCCTGAGGAAGTACTTAAAGCTTTAAATGAACAAGTAACCCCTTATAAGAACTACGTGAGGAATGCTGCTAGTCAAGGGCAACAACCTATGTCCTTCCAGCAATTCCTAGGTCAATCTCAGGAGTAATGAATGGCTAACCCTTTTGCAAACACTAATAGTGCTAACCCTTTTGCTGGTATGCAAGGGGGTAACCCTTTCGCTCCTAGAGCCGTAGACCCTAATACTTTTAGTTCAGGTGTAGGTAGAGGAGTAGAACAATTCCAATCTAACCTTTACTCTGCTGCTGAAGCTATTGGTGAAGCTACTGACTGGGAAGGTCTAGCTGAATGGGGTAAAGAAGGTAGGATTACTAATCTAGAAGAGGCAGCTAAGTACGGTGCTCCTATTGAGTTTAAGGATGCTGAAGCTTTAGGAGACTATGTGTCATGGGCTACCACTAGTGCTGGTAGTCTATTAGCTGACACTGCTGCTTATCTTACTGCTGCTGGTACAGGCTTCTTAGTAGGTGGCCCAGTAGGTGCAGGAGTGGGTGTAGCTGCTGTGTCTGCCCCTCTTAACGTAGGTGCTGTACAATCCAGAATCAAGGAAGTAGGTGGTGAGGAAGCTACACTAGGAGCTGGTGGAGCAGCATTAGCTGGTGGTCTTACTGCTTTGGATACAGTTGGTATCTCTAAACTAGCTTCTCCTTTCTTCAAAGAAACTGTTAAGAAGATGGTTGAGAAGGAGGGAGCAGATAAGGTACAAGCTGAGTTAGAGAAAGGTCTAGTCAGTAGTGGTGTATCAGCATCAGTAGCACAGGAAGCTGCTAAAGCTACAGTGTTAAGCTCAGGTATGGCTACTACTTCTACTGCTTTACTAGAGGCTGGTGCTCACTCTGTTGCTGATGTAGATATAGACTATGATGATTTCTACAATCGTATGAAAGAGTCTGCTGCATTAGGTGTACTAGGTGGTGCTCCTTTAGGTTCAGTCTCAGGTTACATTAAGCATAAGAATCTTAAGAATGTAGTAATGCCAGAAGCTCCACAATCTTTCCAGAAGGAGAGAAGCTTAGGGGTGTTAGGTGGACTTCATGACTGGTTCACTGGACAGATTACTTCTTCTATTGCACCTAAAGCTACAAGAGCTGCTGCTGGTCAAGACTTGGTTAGGATCTTTAATGATCCATTAGGTGATGACCTTACCGGTGTACAGTCTAAGTTACGTAATGAGATTAACTACGACAGAGAGCAAGTATATAAGCAAGCTCAGAAAGAATATGGTAAAGGTTGGGAAGATAAACTAGTAGAGGATTACACAGCAGGTAAGGACAGTGGTAGTGCTAAAGCATTACGAGATCACTTAGCTAACCTAGCTGATAGGGGTGTGAAAGCTAAACTACTTCCTGAATCTAGAATAGTTGAAGACTACATCCCTAGCAGAATGGATGTGGATAATATCAAGAACAACCTTGATGAGTTTAAGTCTGACCTAAGATCTCAACTAGCTGAGAGAGGTAGAACTCCTGATGAAGCTACTCTTAATGCTCAAGTAGATAGATACGTAGAACAGTTAGAGACTGGTGACTTCTCTAAACTTACTTCTGCTATTACTAAGTTAGAAGGTGGGGAAGATCTTACTAAGCTAGAAGCTAGCATGATAGATAAGGTTACCGGAGGAGAAGTAAGAGGAGGAGAGCTAGGTTCTACTAGAGTAGGTAACATCTCTGGTAACTTAGAGGGACAACGTAGATGGAATGTAGGGCAGGACTTCTATAACAAGTGGTCAGTAGGAGAGAACAAAGGTAGGTTTGCACTAGAGTCTATCGCTGACTATGGGGAAGGGGTAGCTCATCGTATTGCTGGTGCTGATATGCTAGGTAAGAATGGTGAGAAGCTTAACCGTTTAATCCTTGAGACTCAAGCCGAGTTAGCTGGAAGTGGTAACCCTACCCTAACTGCTAATGAAGTCTCTACCTTCTATGACATGGTAGATGCTTACGATAACACTTACCGTACCATCCAGAACCCTACTGCTAGGAAGATCTCTACTGTAGCTAAGACTGGTTCTACTATGGCAGCATTACCACTAGTAACTCTAGGTTCTCTTACTGAGATCTTTAACGTAGCTATGAGAACTGATATGAGTTCTATGGTACAGTCTACTCTTAGTGTTATGAACAGAGCTGGTGTTAACCTAGTACGTAGAGCTATGCTTAGAGGCCCAAGTGAGAGCTGGCAGACTAACGCTACTCAGATGAGTATGGCTGGTCAGTCTATTAACACTGCTGATAGCTTAATGATGGCTAGACTTGCTGATCCTAACATTGGAACTAGGGCAGCTAAAGTAACTAGGGGTTTCTTTAAGATGACTGGTCTATCTTACTGGACTCACTTTGTAAGAGAAGTAGGAGCAGAAGCAACTAGGCTACAAGTTACTAAAGATCTAGACCTAGTTAACAATGCTAAGTTCCAAGGTAGTGGTGAGGCTATGAGAGCTAACCAACGACTTACTGAGCTAGGTATTGTTGGTCAAGCTAGGGATGCTCTACTTCCTAACTCTGGTGCACCTCAAGCAGTTAAGAACAAAGCTATGGCTGATGCTATCTACCAGTTCAACCGTAAGGTAGCTCCTAGTCCTACCTTTAGTGATAGACCTTTGTGGATGAGTAACCAACACCTATGGTTGTTCTCCCAACTACAGAGTTACCCTACTATCTTTACTAACTCTGTTCTTCCTTTGCTAGGTAACAAGCTTAAGAGTGCACCTTCAGATGTTATTGATGGGTTATTCATCTTAGGTGGTATTGCCTTAGTAGGTTCTATGCAGATAAGTTTAAGAGATGCAGTAAGTGGAAGAGAGTTAGATAGAGATCCTACAGAATTAGTGATGAGTTCCATCTTTAGGTATGTAACTCCTAGATCTATTCAAGCGTTTGGTGAAGCTATTAACTCACATGAATATGGGGATAGTCCTCACAGTAGCTTCTTCGGTGTAGGTGCTCATATGGCTAGCGATATGGTATCACTTACTTCTCAGAATGCAGCTAAGCTAGCCAGTGGTGAGATGGATCTATCACAATACTTAGCTGATATGGCCTTCGCCTCAGTAGGAACTAGTGCTAGGGGTTGGAGAGATGAACTAGGTTTATAATGTCACAGGCAACAAGAGGAGAATAGATGCCTAACTTAACCACTATTGAAAAGGACTTCTTCTACACAGATGAAAGGGTTGCTCTAGTACAGGGTAACCTCTTTCGTAACCATGGTAACCTATCACTAGCTACAGGCGAGAGTCTTTTCTCAGCAGTTAACCTATCGCAGACTGCTAAGTTTAACTTATCAACTACAGCTTGGTCAGGTAACTTTACGGTTACTGTATATGAGGGAGGTGTTATTACGGGAGGAATTCCTATTTCTCTTCCTGTAAATGTTAATCGACTATCGGATAAACCTTTCCAAGGAGAAGTAGAGGTTGCATTATCAGGAAGTGGAGGTAGCATTGATTTAACAGGAGCTACTCAGCTATTTCAAGTAGTAGTAGACGAGTCATCCTCTAACAAAGGGGGTTCAGGATTAGAGCTACCCTTTATGATACTTGCTCCAGAATTGGATTACACATTCGTACTACAGAATGATAACAATGGTAGTAATTCTGTACAGTATGATTCACAATATGTCTTCTTTGAATAGGAGTTAGCATGAACGGTAAGGTTGATGCAGCAGTTGTAGGTTGGCTATGCTCAGCCTTACTTGCTATACAGATTGGCTTGATGGGTTGGAGTTTAAGTCATCAAGTAGAGATGAGTACTGAACTAGCTAAGTATAGAGAGAAAGTATTTTCAGCTATCAGTAATTTAGAGAGGATTGAACAGAAGCAGAATGAAGCTGAGATGAGATTCATTGAGGCTATACAGGATATTTCTGATAGTTTCCAGAGGGAAGATCTTGAACAAAGGAAACAGTTAGCTAAACATTACGTTAAGATTAATACTCTTACCCAGCGTGTAGTTATCCTAGAGCTACACACTGGTGTTAAGAATGTTACTAAGGAGTAGGGGTTATCCCTACTCTAAGTAGTCCCACCACTTCTTCCTACCTCCCCCTAATACCCACCATTCATGAATTGCTAGCATCACTACTACCACTACCATAAAAGCTAACATAGCTTTAGCCATAAGCACCTCCTAAGATGCACAGTTCTCACAGTCCCCTTTGCTTGCTTGGACTCCTGCCTTACTCCTCATATAGTACAGACTATGGATACTCTCATCTAAGAAAGCTTCCTTGTGTACCATAGCGATATACTCTTCAGATTCATCAGCATCAAAGAACAGGTTAATAGATTGAGCCTGACAAGTATACTTCTGTCTAGCTGCTGCTAGTTTAAGTATGTCAAGCTGGTTAATTTCAAAGGCAGTCTTAAATACTTCCTTCTCTAAGTCAGACAAGAAGCCTAACCCTTGAGCACTACCGTTATCACTAAGTACTTGCTTTAAGATTTCAGGTGTATACTTACCATGCTTCTTAAGTACCTTGATAAACTCAGGGTTAACACGGAACATACCACCAGCAGCTCCACCTTCATTGAACACGTTACCATACCAAGGTGTACATCCTTGACTCTCACTACCAAAGATTAGTGAGCTAGTAACATTAGGTGCATAAGCAGTACGGTGAGTGTTACGTACTCCATACCCTACACACCACTCTGGTTCACCCCACTCACTAGCCATCCACTGACTAGCTTTAAGTGTCTCATCATGTAGGTGCTTAGCAATCTCTACATTCAGAAGGTAAGCTTCCATAGAAGACCAAGGGTACATCTTCTTCTGGAATAGAGAATGGAAGCCTGATACTCCTAGACCAATAGCTCTACCCTTCTCTGTACATCTTACTGCTTTCTCTAACCCCTTAACATTACGGGCTTGTACTAGGAACTCAGACACTAGGCAGTCTAAGAAGATAGTCATACAGTAGACAGCATCTGTATCTTTCCACTCATCCCAAGTAGAAGCTACCATTCCTGAGATTACACAAGTGAAGGTGTGGTCTTCATCAGAGTGTAGAGCAATCTCAGTACACAGGTTACTAGCCTTACAGCTTAACCCATGATCTTTATACATCTGAGGTGCTGCTCGATTAACTTTATCAGGGAAGAAGTAGTAACCTCTACCAGTGATACATTTAGTGTATAGAGTTTCTTGCCACCTACTTACTATGTCTGAGTCTCCCTCTTCTAACTTCTCAATAGTAGAATCGTAGATGTTCCACCCTACGTTAGCACCATCAGGGAAGTTCTTAACATAGTTAGAAGTCTCCCAGAAGTCACCATGTTCCAGTGGTAAGTAGCCAGCCCATGCACCTCTACGAGTACCACCTTGTGACACCTTCTGAGCCATAGTCACCATGTCATCAAAGACTGGTTCTACTCCATTAGCTTTCCCACCTCTACTGATTGGTGTACCTCTCTCACGGATAGCCCCTAAGTAAGAAGAAGTACCAAAACCTTCTTGACTTAGTACTGAGCCTTCCAGTCTAGCTTGACCAAAGTCGTAGATAGAATCACCAATGTAACCACCTGAACACGAGACACTCATGCCTCTATTTGTACCAGTGTTAGCTAGTACAGGTGTAGCTAAGTAAGCGTGGTTATTCATGAAGAGTTCTTTCCATCGTACCTTCAAGTAGTCTTGCTTAGTGTGTGCATACTTAGCTACTGTCTCGACAATACGGTCTATCTGTTCTTCATAGGTTTCTGCTTGGTACAGGTACTTCGACTTGAATGCTTGCCAGCCCATCGTTGTAAACCAAGCAGGTAGCTTACCACTTTCTTGTAATTCCTTACGCTCTTGTGATAGCTCTTCAAAAAGTTCACTCATTAATTACTCCAAACAAATGATGATTTAGTCCAGTTACGATTATAAGAAGAGTCTATAGTGTAGAAGAAGTCATGCTGTCTATCTCCCCCAATCATATCATAGAACCAGTTAGCGATAGGGTTGTAGCTAGGCTTGTATACTTTATCCAAACCTAAGTTCTCTAGGCATAGATCAATACGGCTATCTACAAAGTTCTTCATCTGAGTTTCAGTAATACCTTTGATACTACCTTCAGAGAATACCATCTCAATGATACGATACTCATGCTCTCTAATCTGAGAGGCTGCTTGGTATAACTTCTCTTCTAGCTTCTGTAAGCTACTGTCAGTTAACTCATTGTTATCCTGCATCTCCTTAACCATAGTACGGTACACATAAGCACCAGTCTCAGAGTGTAGGTTCTCGTCCTTAACACTGAAGGTTAGACCAGCATGTATGTTAGGTAGTAGGTTCTTACCTGCCATCTGGAAGTGCATAAGGAAAGCAAAGGATGAGTAGAGGATAGCTCCTTCTACCATACTGAATACACCTACTGAGTAAGCAGCATTGTCACTTCCTACTGCTTCATCTAAGAAATCCATACGGGACTTAAGGATAGGGTCATCAGTAAAGGAAGAGTAGAACTCATCTGTGTTAAGTCCAAGTAGTTCATCTACTCGTTGGTAGAAAGGGGAGTGGATGTTAAGCTCTACGTCAGAGTAGCATGCCCCTAATCTTTGGAACTCATAGCGAGGGAACAACCGCTTAAACTTACCACCCCAGTATTCATTGCCTGCTACGATCTCATAAAGAGTAAACAGTTTAAGAGTAGTGAGAACTCCATGATACTCAGCAGGAGTTAGCTCAGTCTTAATACAGTGTAAATCTTTCTCTACCTTAGGTTCAGTTGGTAACCAGAAGATATGTTGTTGTGCTTCAATAGCTTGAACAATAGCTGGATAGTCTACTGTTGGAGTCTTCTTAGGAGTTCTGCACTGGATCATATTACTTACCTACTACTGCTTTTACGATAGCACTTACACCTACGTGTAAGTTACCTTCGGAGTCTTGAAGAGCAGGGATACTTCTCACCCCTGCCTCTTGTGCTAACTCTGGCTTCTCATCTAGATCAACCATGTCAACCTCAATACCTTTCTCATCTAGCAAACGCTTTACTGATTTACAGTTGATACACCAGTTAGCGGTGAATAGCTTCATAGATACTTCTCCAATAAATAATTCAAGCTTAGTTCACAGATGTCAGCACTACCATCAGCAACTTCATTAAGCTGGATGATACCTCTCCAATGGTTGTTACCCTGAGCACCCATGTAATCTTCTTCATGCTGATAGAAGCTACCAGCTACAATACCTAACCTCTTAGTTCCATCCCCTAAGTAATGCTTACCCATCTTCATACCTTGAGTATGTCCTTGTACAAAGGAGAAGCCAGCATTCTTAATCATTGTATCAATCTGTCCACCAAGAGGAGACTTAGTAGCAGAGTGTGAGTTCTGGAAGTAGTGAGAGAATCTAATACCTTCAATCTCTACGATCTCTAGGAACTGGTGTACCTCAAAGCCACAGCGTTCAAGGTACTCATTAGTCCAATCCCCTGAGAACATACCTTCCATTACAGGGTTGTCATCGATGTACCTAGGGATACGTACCTGTGGATCATGGTTACCTACACAGAAGACTAGTCTAGGTTTATACACTCTCTTCTTCTGAATCTTCTGTTTAAGCTGAAGAGACTTAAGAGGGCATAAGAAAAGATCCATAGCATCTTCACCTGCCTTAAGATCCTCCTGAACTCTCTGACCTTCTACCTTCTTCTTAGTAGAGAACCTAGACAGAGACTCCATATCCCACCAATCACCTATCACTACTACGACATCAGGCCTATGCCTTACGATGTACTTACCAGCAGCTAAGATGTGGTTAGTTGGTGTGTTAGGTTTAACCTGTGTATCAGGGATAACTACTATCTTCATTCAGCTAACCTCTTAGCATAGGTATTATCATAGTGTCTAGCACCTAAGTACTCTACGTGTGGATACTTCTTGTGGTGTTTGATCAGGTTAATTACTGCATCATCTCCCCAACCTACTACCTTCTTACCAGCCATTACTACTGGTGTACGGATAGCACCTTGTTCAATAGCAAAAGTAAGAAGCTCATCACTAGGTTCTTTGATTATGGTTAGGTCAATGTTGTAAGCTTCAGAGATAGCAACTAGAACATCTGTCTCTCCTAGCTCTACCTCATTAGTGCTATCTGGATCTACAATCGCTGAGTAGTACATCTACTTCTCCTCTTTGATCTCTCCTAGCTCGACCAGTTTCTTACGAGCTTCTTCCTTTTCTTTCTCACATTTACTAAAGCCTAGTGTCCATCGTAATGCCATAACTTCACGGGAAGCTTTAGTTCTATTGAGATAATTCCTACTAGTTTTACCAGCCATTAGTGTACCACCTTTAACTCGATAGGGTCTAGTTGATCTACTTGCTCACGTACTTGAGATAAGGCATCATCTACTAACTCAGGGTCAAGCTTTCTAGACCCTTCAATAGCTTCATCGATTGTATCTCCATCAGCAGCTTTAGTAATGAAGTCAGTAACTACTGATAAGTTCATAGTTTGTCCTGCCATAGCTCCAAGTGCTAGTGTCTTGATAGCTATGTCACGATCTTCTGTTAGCATTAATGGTGTACCGTTCTCTACTACTACATAAATCTTCATACTAATTTCCTAGTGATTCTTTCCAAAGGTTAGGGTGTAGTTCTGAGATTACATTGTCTACTTTGTTAGCTAGATCTTGTATCTCCTTCTGAGCATGTGGATCTTTACGTTGCTTAACCATACGAGCAAAGGCAGACAGGGAGCCTGTTACATAGTAAGAAGTCATCATACTCTGAGGTAACACTATCCTAGCCAGTTCGGGCGCTATGCCCTTTTCAATCATCTCTGTGTAAAAATCTAAACAGGCATCTAGATGGCCTTCGTAAACTTCTTCCAAAGTCCTGTCTACGCAGGCTTCCTCCTCTGTCCAGAAGTAGCCGGTGAAGTCATCACCACTCCCCTGCTTTACGCTACCATCGGGACGACTACGCCATGTATCAGGTACATAAAAGGTGGGTGCATCATCTACATACCTACGGCTAACCTCATTGTAAGTAAAGCCTACCATGTGTTTGAACCGTTGCCTAGCTACGAAGATAGGTACAGTCTCTCGGAGAGTTACATCTACGTAGTCAGGGTCAGTGTCTTCTGTAACAAGAGCTACGTTGGCGTCAATAGCTGATAGCTGTGCTTGTTTCCTCAATAGGCCACAGGCTCTAGCAGACACAGGGTAACGATCAACAAGCATGTTGCCAATTAGGGTGGATGCAGGATCTACAACTTTACTTGAGATAAGTAACTTCGCCCAGCCCCAAAGGGAATGCCTAACCTTAATCATGTTTTTGGACTCAGCATCTACCTTACATACCATACCTGTATAAGTCTCTGGTAGGAGGCCTCCTCTAAAATACTTGGCAGGTAAAGTAAATGTTTCTCGTACATGAGAGAAGGGAGTCCAATGGTCATGGGCAGCTAGATAGTTTACTAGCCCCTCATCACTACCTTTAGGTACTTCCTCTCGGTAGGTAAACTCTTTACTTTCTTTATCAAAACTAACCCTAGCTGCATTGACTACAGTTAGATCATCTTGTTTGTTATCAATTAATTCTACAGTTATGTCTGTCATTCCTATCCCCAGATTATATTAACCACTAGCACTATTGTTACACCAGTCCAGAAAGTTACCTCTCCCCAGTCTGTACAGTTGCAATCTTTGTCACTCATCGGTTATCCCCATCACCACGCAACACTTGCCTAGCTTTACGATCAGCAAGTTTATCAAGATTAGTTTGTGCTACATCTTCTAAGCTCCAACCTTGCTCATAGCAGAAGGCTGATAGTTGCCAGAGGATATCCCCTGCTTCCTTCTTAATGTCAGCTTCTACTAGCTCCTTGTCACCCCGATAGAACTTAGCAAACTTTCCTTGTAGTTCTCCAACCTCTTCACCTAAAGCAAGAAGGGGATAGAGAGGATCTTTGTACAGAGCAGTAGCTAAAGCTCTAGCTTGGTAATCATTCATAGTTAACATTAGTTAGTTCCTCAAGTGTTACATCTTTGCCATAAGCTCTGAACCCATTGTACTCAGCCCACTCTTTGTGGGTCATTCGAGTACCATCCTTACGCTTGGTAGCCCAAGGTAGAGGGGTATCAGGCTTCTCAAATATAAATACTAACTCTTTGTCAGTTAGCTCTTTACGTATCTCTTTATACTTCCTAGCTTCAGAGGAATCTTGGAAGAACCCCTTGCACTCAATGACTAGCTTATCATTACAGAAGTCAGGATGGTATTTATGGGAGACCGTGTAGTCAATAGTGTAAGGGTGCTTATCAAAATCTTTAAGCACCCCTTCGTGTAGTTCACACTCTAACAGTGAGTCATACGTCAGTCCCGTTTGTTCGCTTGTTACCTTTTGTACTACGGGTCTTGCTTTGTACCATCGCTTCTTGCTCATTATACTTATCCACTAGTTCGTTAACCTTAGAAACAATCTGCTTCAGAATCAGAGGTACTGATCTGTTGAAAACAGTATCGTCCACTTTCTCTAGTGTGGTTTGTTTGTCTTTCGTAGTTCCAGTGGTCATCTTTATGTCCTCCCATGTGCAGCAGTGCACCCATTTCATTAAGTTTGTCTAACCAGTCAGTACCAAATTCAGCCTTGTAAGCAGCTACTACTTTGTCTAGCATCTCACTAGGTTCGACATTGAGTATCTCTTCAGCTTTCTTAGGGCCGACACCTTCACGTCTTGTGTAAGTCTGTCCAGCTTTCTTAGCTTTAGGGCCATAGACTTTCTCAACAAGTTTAGCACAGCCAAGGATTGCATCGGTAGACCAGTCACCAACCAGAAGTTGATACATGAACCAATAGTAGCCCTCTGTGTCTGACACATAACGCTTCTCCTCTTTCCTCCAATTGTAGTGCCAACCTACTACCATGAGTAGATCTTTGTCTAGTGAGCAGAGTACAGTGTCTTCAGTCTGTGCATTAGCTAACTCATCATCAGCTTCATTGTCAGGAGAAATGTTGTAAGCTATGGACTCTAGGTAATCACGTACTGTTTGCCAGTGGTAAGGTTTCTCTAACCCATCCCTGTTGCCTTTGTAAGGATAGGTAGTAGCTACCTCTACTCTGTAGTTATTATTACCACTCAAGAAGATACGGTAGTCAGTACACTCAGCACCTTCTACTATCTTCCTAATCTCATCATCAACTAACCCTTTGATAGCTTCAGTACTTACTGGCATCTGTAAAGGTTTACCTTCTTGATCTTTAAGGAAGGGGTGATCATTAGTGAATGAGCCAACAGAGTAGGTAAGTATATCACCATCAATGTTAGCTATCATCTGAGTACTCCATAGCAATCAGTAGTTGAGCATAGTGGATAACCTTCTCAAGATCCTCCTTACCATTCTTGTCTTTGTAACGAGTAGCATACTTAACAATGTTACCTTGTAAGAAGTTAAGGTTGTTCTTGTAGATGTACTCAATAGGTTGGATAGGTAGATCTTTGTAGTGACCACCTCCTACTTGTACATCAAGAGGAGAATCAGGATCAGGGTTGTCCATCATTAGTGGCAGTTGTGATTTTACGTGTGGAAATTTAACCATGTAATACCTCTTATTTTAGAAGAAGAAAAGTAAGGGGCTATTGCTAGCCCCACCCTGTTGATTAGAATTCTTTTTCATCGTCATCATCAGCAGGTTTCTCAGTAGGCCACTCCTGTGTGATACACGGTAGGAAGTCCTTGTCACTAGCTTCTGCTAGCTTACCTTGTAGGAAGTTACCTAGTCCTGCATACTTCTCCTTAGCTGACTCACTGTCATCATAGCAGCAGAAGAAGAGGGTATCTACTGTGCTATCCTCTACACCATCACGGTACTTCTTAGGGATAGGGTTAACTGCATTGATACAGTTACGCTCTACTCCATCCTGTTTACCAGTGTAGCTACCTACCTGTAGACTTACTGGCATACCGATAAGGTCAGCATACTTGTCAGTGTCATCATAGGTTTCTTTGTCACCAGTGGTTGCTTGCAGTAGGTTGAACATGTGACCACGGGTAACACCAGCAGCAGGTACTACTACATCTTGGAAGACAATAGCTGGCTTAGTCTCCTCATTACCTTCACCATCTGTGACTGTTACTGTCTCACCAATTAGTTCATAACTAATCTTAGCTACTAGTGCATCAGGTTTAGGTGTACCTTTGAATGGTCGTTGCTTCTGAACACCAATCAATACAAAACTAACTAGACGTGCTTCGTACTCATCAGTTGGGATTAGAGAGTAGACTTTCTTATTTGCTGAACCTGCTTGTGCGATCTTAGCCATATTTAAAATACCTTTTTAGTGTGTTTGATACCAGTTATTACCAATCATAGCGTCAGAAGCTAGTGGTACATTCATGTTTAAGAATTCACCTGCTACTCTGACATAGTTATTAGCGAAGAGTTCCATCTCTTCTAGGTCTTTTTTGTGTACTGACCACTGTACCTCATCGTGCATCCAGATTACTTGATGAGCTTCTAACTGTGCTTGCCTTACCCAATGATCTAAGAAGATCATACCGTACTTCATTACAATAGCACCAGCAGATTGAAGGAGAGTGTTAAGAGCTTTGTGTGTTTCAGGTAGACCATCCCACCCTTTCCTCATGTGGAGAGTCCTACCATCTAGGCCAACAATCTTACCAGAACTAGCCTCATTAGTCAACCTGTTAATAAGGTTATCCAGCTTAGGCAATCCATTAAGAAAGTTAGCTCTCATCTCAGCACCTTCCTTCTTACCTCCTCCTACTTGTGCTCCTAGGTTAGCGTCACCAGCTCCATATAGGAAAGCGTAGAAGAAAGTTTTAGCATGATCCCTAGTAGGTAGACCTGCTAGCTCTTGGTTGTAGCTATGGATGTCACCATTAAGCAAGATGTCCGTATAGTTAGGATCATTCATGTAATGGCATAGCATCCTAGCTTCTAAGCCAGCAGCATCAGAGCCTAGGAATACATGGTCTTCATTGTCAGGTATGAACAAGCTACGTAACTGCTTACCATACACTGACCTAGCAGCAGGGATGTTAACTACTACCTTGTAGTTAGCCCTGAATGTAGGGGTAGCACAAGGGTTACACCCTGCACCTAACTTACCATCAGGTCTGAGCTTATCTAGCAAACCTTTGGTCAGTGATCGTCTATGAGACAAGACTACTCGCTTCATAACCAGACCACCGACACTACCACTTACTGACTTCAAAGAGTCCTCAGTAATCTTAGGAGAAGTAGGTATGTACCTTTGGTTAAGCATGAACTTAGCTAAGGATTTCCTGTTACGGACACCATTGTAGTTCATCTCCTTAAGCCTCAGGTCTTTGAAGTTAGCTGACTTGTCTTCTACTAAGTTCTTAGTGATGTAGTTATCTACCCACTCTGCTGCATTGTCTAGGCCAACTAACTTCTTAGTGTTCCACTCAGTAGGTTTCCAACCGTGGTCGATTAGTACACGCTTAACTAGGTCAGTCTTACCCATGTCAAAATCAGTGTACCAGACTCTACTGAATGGGCCACCTACCCACTCCTCAGGTATGCCGTGAGCTTCACAGTATAACTTAGGCCAATGAGCTAGCTTGCCACTCTTAAGGAAAGGTTTCTTGTAGGCATCAGCTACGTTCTTCATCTTAGGAAGTTGAGGTACAGCCTCAAGATCTACCTTTAGAATCTCCTCAGTCAGTTGGTGAACTAAGAAGCTAGCCTTGCGCTTATCAAAGTTAACTCCATGTATCTCCTGCTTAGACATGATGCTAGCGACTTGAGTCTCACACCACATAGGGAGGTTCATGTCTTGCATTTGTACTCCTCCCAATTGATAGGGTCTAAGTCGATAGCTTCAGGACTCATTGATTCAGTTAACCTGTTGAAGAGTGCCACTGTTACAACCACATCCTGCTTACAGTACTCACTTAACTCAGGAGTGTAGACACCATATACTTCTTCGATGTCTTCATCTCCGTCTTCTCCAACAGAACCTTTAAGGATTCCTAACCGTATACCCCAAGCCTTTAGGCTATGGCCTCCGTACCTATCAGGGTTAAGTGCTCTACTAGCTACCATTGTATCAAAGATAGGAGAAGTAATAGGGGTAGAAGTAATCTTCTCAACAGCAGGAGAATCGAAAGCTATGCCATTGTGAGCCACTAGTCTAGTGCTAGTGTTAAGGTACTCGACTAGCTTATCAACTTCCCACTCTCTCCACTCTATCCACTCACCCTCTTCAATACAATATGTCCAAGCCACTGACATTAGGGTTAACACATCTAGGAATCCATCAGTTTCAATATCGAAGACTACTGTCTTACTCACTTGGATTACCCTACTTTAGTTTTGGAAGGTAGTACCTTTACTTCTTGGTCAGGCTTACACTCTAACCACTGATAGATTACAGGATCCTTCTTGGTCTGAGTCCAACACTCCTTGGCTACTGGCTCATCAGTGAACCAGAAGTCATAGGCATCTTGAAGTAAGGGGTATCCTGCGAAGATAAGGAAAGCAATTGTAGCTGGTTCCATACTAAGCTCCTAACTTTTTCTGCATCTCATTAAAGGTTTCTGCTACTGGGAAGCTCTTGTACTCTTGGAGTTTAACATCCCAATACTTAAGCCATACGCTACTGTCTAGTGCAATGTTAACTTCTGCAATTACAGCAGCAGGTAAGATCATCTTCTGATCATCCCCTTCCATATGTTTACGACTAAAGCTTACAAATTTATTACTCATAATTAAAACTCCTCATTCTTTTCTTCGACCTTAGGTCTTTCAATTAACATACCAGTACTAGGTACATACTGTGTATCTACCACACCAGTAGTTCCATACTTACGTTGCTTGAGTAGTCTGATTCTACTCTCATGCTTAGTGTCACCTTCAGCTTGCTTGTTACGTTCGAAGCCTATGATAACTTGACACCACCTCATCAGTGCTCTCGATCCAGTGAACTGGAACTCCTTAACTTCCCCTCCTTCCTCATGACTAGGGCCAGAGCTAGGAGTGTTAAGGTGAGAGAAGATAAAGATCTGTAGGTCTAGCTCATCAGCCAATCCTGCTAGTGTCATAGCAATCCTACCTACCTCAGTGTTAATCTCACTAGGAGTTAAGTGCTGAGTAGCAGCAGTAATGTTATCAAAGTATACGTCCTTGATATTATTAACAGCAGCATGGTATCGGATGGCTTGCTCAATCTTATCAAAGTTATAACGGATGTTCTGATTGATTGAAGACTTCCATAAGTGTACACCATCATTTAACTTCGTAGCTGTACCTCTTAACTTCTCAACATCAAAGTCAAAGTCTGGTCTATGGTAAGGGACTTCATCGATCTTACCTGCTATGTTCTTAACAGTATCACCGTTGTTCTCCTCAAGCATCACACAGAAGCCAGCTCTCCCGTGTTGCTCCCAGTTCCAAGCAGCTAACATGTGAGCCATAAGGGTCTTACCACAACCTACTCCCCCTCCTACTGCTACGATCTCCTTAGTCCTTTGACCAAAGGTTAGCTTGTCTAACTCAGGCCAAGGAGAACTAGCACCATACTCAGGTGGTTCTAGTGCTTCATCTAAGCAATCAAGTACACTAACTAGTCCTTCAATCTTAGGAGCTTCTTGTCTGAACAGTAAGAAGTTAAACAGTTCTCTACCTTTACCATTCATCAAGTAGTCATTAGGATCTACACCTTCCTTCTTGTTCTTTAATGGTGGTAACTCAACAACTAAAGCATGAGGTACTAGCTTAAGCCCTTCCTCTACTGCTTTCTTCCCTGCCTTGTCACCATCCATTACAAAGACTACATTCTTGAAGGTGTTAACCCAGTCCAGTTGCTCACCTAAAGCACGAGAGATACTACCAGTACCATCAGGTAGCCCAACCACTGCTGGCTTGTTAGTCGTCTTACTGTACTCATCTAATACTTGGTAGCAGGACATAGCACTAAGCTCATCCTCTACTACCCATAGGTATTGATTACCTACATCAGACTTCTTGGCTTGCTCTAACCCAAACAGATCACAGTCAGTAGCTTTGTGTCCAAGAGAGTAGAAGAACTTAGGAACTAGGTTACGCAGTTTGTAAGACACTAGCTTGCCATCTCTATACTTAGGGTACAAGTGCGTAGTAACCTCTTGCCCATTAACAGGGTCAAGCCCTACCCTAACTCCAAACCTTTCGCATACAGCCTCCTTAATGTTACGTGATTCTAACTTCTTGAAAGGACAGTCAAGTAGTTCAGCTAGCTCAGCATCACACTGTTCAGGTGTTTTCTCTGTACGCTTAGCTGCCTTGTACTTATCTGGGTCAAAGTCTTTAGGTGCAATGTAGAATCCACAGCTACCCCTAGTACACTTGCCAAACCTCTCACCTTCTTTGTTCTCGAAGATGAGCATGTGGTTACCAGTACGATCCCCACCTCTAGCAGTACACTCAGGGCAGGCTGTATCACCTACAATCTTGAGTTTACTCACTTACTTCCTCCTTAACTTTATGTGCATCTGGGTCAGAGATGTGAGCCTTTAACTTCTTACCAATACGAACTACCTTACGGACTACAAAGGCACTAGCTATTGTAGTTACTGTTACAACTGTTAGGGTAGGAAGTAGTTTGTAAGCAAGTAACACTAGGAACAAAACAAATAGCACAAAGGTTAGGTATAGGAATGTAACGTGTGTATCTGGTTTCTTAGGCTCATTGCTGAAAAATTTGTCAGGGTCCCTAGCTAACTTTGTTACTTCAGAAGATTTAAGAGTTTTAACATAAGCACTTACAGCTAGTGCATCTTCTTTGTTGGTAAATACCAAGTATCTCCAGTAACCTCCTACTCTTACGTGATACGCAGAAGAGCTAGAACCTTTAAGAACCTGCCCTACTTTGTAAGTCTGCTTTTCTTTTCCATAATAGCTATCAGTGCAGTTCAATGCACCTTTAAGTTTTGGCACTTTGATAGGTGTAAAAAATATAGATTCTAGCCAAGGGACGAAGACAGACTTGTATGTAGTTTCGAAGTCATCCACCCAACCCAACAACCAAACCCTAGCCCCATCAAGAAAAGCAAATAGTACGCTGAGTAAGAGAAGAACACTAGGTACAATAGCGTAATAGTAGCTAGTGAAGTAGTCAATAAAGTCAATAATCGAATAGTTGTCCACACTTAATTCTCCTGTACATTAACATTAACATTAACATGAGTGTCCACTTCAAAGGTTAGTTTCTTACCTTGTCTGTGTCTTGCATACTTCTTATAAGTAGAGAAGCCTTTACCTTTAGCTAGATTATCCTCTAGTTGCTTAGCCTTCTCCCAATGTTCAGGTGTGATACTGCTACCTGCTTGTGACATATCTACTCCTTAAGCATTTGTCTGTAAGTTTGGTAGAGGTTATCTACATTGACAGTAACATTGCCAGATAGTTTCTGCTCTCGTCTTTCTCTAGCTTCATCACTCCTCTTGTGATCTCTCCACCAGATTTGTAACTCTAGAGATTTAGTAGTAACATCGTTGGCTTTACACCAAGTACATAGTAGAGCAGTAAGACTGTCTAAGCCCTCTTGAACTCCATATTGGCCTACTTGTTTGTACTCAGGGCGTAAACCTACCTCGTATAAGAAACCTGCTACTCGCTTGTTCTCTCGCTCTCTAGCAGTAGGTTCCATGTAATCTGATCTGCAAGGCATTAGCTCACCCCCAACATAAGACGACAATCATCCTGCATTTCAGCAATAATGGTTTCTATGGTTTTTTCTGAGCCGTAGTCTTTCAATAACTCTAACTTAGTTTGCATTCTAAATCTCCCCCTCTTTCCAGTAATGTTCAATGTCTTTGACACTAGTGTTGTGAAGATGTAAGTAGTATACCACCTTCTCAATATTAGCTTCAACATACTTCACATAATCATCCCACTCATTAGCTACTGGGTAGCCTTCTGTGTCTACTCCTACGTCATCTGTATCGTAAGCGTTACCATACCACTCAGATAATCCCCAACCATGGTCACAGTCAGTTACTTCTCGTACTACTGGCAGGTCTAACCAATTAACCTTGAGGAGTTGATCAACTAGCTTCTCAACGTATACAAAGTTAACCTTCTCACTAGCTGTATGCTGGTGTATATAACCTGCTGCTACATTCACACACTCAGGGATAAAGGTATTAAACTCTGAATTGTCAGTAAAGACCCCCTCGTTAGAAGGTAAGTGCCCCATGTCTAGCTCATCAGCTAGTGCCTCAGCAAACTCATCGCTAGCACCTTTACCAGTAGCTTGGTGTGTGATGATCTCATACTCACCAGCTCTGTCTACTTCTACACACATTAAGAAGGAAGATAGCCACTCTTGCATTGTGTCAGCAATAAAGCTAGCACCAATCAAGCCTTTCTCTTCTCCTACTGTGAAGAGATAAGTACCTCCTACACCTGCTTGTATCATTCGTAAGTTAGTGTAGATTCCTACCCCATCATCAGCACCTAAACACCCTACCTGTTTGTTCGCTACATGGTAGTAGTTCTTCTCTTCTAGAACCTGAACTACTGTAGCCTCCATAGTATGACAGGTGTCAATGTGTGCTACAAATAAGATAGGGTCATCATTAACTTTAACGTAGTGATTACCCATAGAGTCAGTAGTAAAGGAGTACCCTAGCTGCTTAATCATAGGCTGTAGGTATTGAGTTACAAAGTCGTACTCACTTGATGAACCATGACATCTGGCATAACTGAGGATCTTTTTAAGGGTTAATGTTAGCATAATACTACTCTCCTGAATTATTTTCTTGTTAATTGTTTACTTCTTCTTAAATTTATGCTATAATTATTACTATCTTAAGGAATAGCTTAAGGAGTAGGGTAAGAAAGTAGAAATACTCCTTACTTACTTCTGATATTACTCCTTAGTAACTAACCTAGTGCTACTCCTTAGTCATCGTCACTGTTACAGTAGCAGTCGTAGCAACAATCACCTACTCCATCTACCCAGTAAATGTCCTCCCTCTCTACCTCTTCTCCACAATTATCACACTCTGTTGTACTTTTAACCCCTACCCCTGAGTCAATACAGCCATAGTAGCTACCACCATCAATAATGACAGACTCTTTACTATGATCAATACTGACAAAATTAGTACAACTGTCAAGGTAAGGTAGTAGTACATCGCCATTACAAGTAGTGTTATAAGACAGCTCATGGTCTAGTAGATCTTCATAGTTAATGTCGAAGTCCGTAAAGCTGATAATTTCTAGTCCATACTTATTGACATACCCGCTGTTCAGCTTAGAGCCGATAGACCTAGCTACATAAGGGAACTCTTTATTGCTAGAACAATCCTTGATCAGTAACAGTAAGCAGTCACTATCCTCATAAGCCATGGTAGGGTGTTCATCACTCTCTAGCTCATAGCACCCAGAAGTCTTAGACATGCAGCTGTCTAGGTTCTGATCCTCTGACAGCTGAATATAACACTCAGGAATGTAGTGATCAGTGATGAACATCTCAAACTGCTTAGGCTTAAAGCTTACATGTTTAGATAGATTAGTAACCTCATACTCAGTGAACCCTACTGATCTTAACCAACGACCTAGCTTCATAGGGTTACGTACTAGCTCTATCTCACGAACCTCTTCTTTGTACCCACCAGCAGGGGAATAGTTCTCAAAAAATAGATCGATCTTAGGAGCTACTAATCCTCCTTCTTGAATACATAGCTTTAGGTAGAAGCTAAGAGTACAACGAGAATCTTTGATGTTTCCCCAACCACCACCAGTACCATTAGTGAGCCTGAAGAAGCCATACATCCTGCTAGGTTGGGAGTAAAGAGCGGATAGTATAAACTTATTAGGGTCTTCGGTAACATTCTTGACCATAATATCTAAGAGACTACCTTCATTGTTACACATCAACCGCAGTAAGTCCTCATTTCTTAGGTCTTTCATGTAGCTAACTTCACGGTCACCTAACAATTCTTTCCAGAAGAGCTCGTTGTCCATGGAGTGAGAACCAATATCAGTGTGGTGGCTAATCTTACTCCTAACCCCCCTTTCGTCAAGAGCAACCTCTACCACTTTCTTAGCTTCTGGATAATACTTAGAGAAATTCTCCTTTGTATACTCTTCAATATACTCTACAATTTCAGGGATACTAGCACGATAGTCCATAACTTACCTCTTCTTACATTAATATTAGCCTTTTCTAGCTCATGAGAGCTTACTACAGGGTTTTATAGGGAAAAGTAAGGCTACCCTACTAGGTACTGCTTAGGGAGCCTTACAGAGCTTCTGAGTTATTAGTCTAAATTTTGGATAGTGGCCTTAAGTTCTTCCACTTTAGCTTCTAACTCTTTGAGTTGTTGTTCTGCTAACTCTTTAGGAGTAGGTTCAGAAGGTTTGATACGGTAAGTATTATCTTCCCACCAATTAGGAGACTTCTTATCTACCCACTCCTTATTATTAAAGTATTGAATCTCAGCACCATCAGCCCATGCCTTGATTAGCTCAGCATGTTTGTGAGGGGGGTTAGGGTACGCAGGTTTTACCAGTTCAAAGGTTTTCCCACCAATAAACCCATCGTATACTCCTGTAAGGCTGTTCCCAATGGCAGGACTTACTTTGTATCCTACTTCACCATTATAGCCCCCTGTTTCAATAATAGTTACTTCTCTTCCTAAGTGCTCGTCACCACAACCCCATCCAGTTTTTACTACTCTAACTTTGTCACCTACTTTGTACATAATCACAACTCCTTAGTTTCTAGGCTCATAGCCTTAGCTTTACAATCAAGATCACACAAAGGTACAGTGATAACCTCAGAGGCTAACGCTATACCTGAGCATACCAGTAGCACTATCGCTAAGATAATGCTAGTTATTGTTTCATCACTCATGATGCTAACTTACCAGAATCTAAAAGCTTAACAATCTCTGCTTTCTGCTTCTTAAGGTCAGACACCATGTTAGTGATACGCTTAGACTCTACCTGTACAGACTCCAAGTTATCAATTTCAAGGTTGACTTTGTTGATAGCCTCAATAGCTTGTGCCTCAGTTAGCTTCTGAGTATCAATACCATAGACAGTATAGCCAGTTACTTTGTCGAAAGCTTTAGATGAATCGGTAGAAAACATAGGGATTTCTCCTTGTTGGATACATTCTAGGTTAGTTGTTTTTTCAGTGTCTTGATTAGGGAACACTTTGTAATGCTCTAATACGTGACTAGGGTAGTCAATTACGTGAGCAGTTACTGACAGAGCTTTACGGAATAGGTGGTATCGTGGACTGGTAGTTGTCAGTAAAACAATACTAGACGGATCTACCCTATCAGAATGGTCTATTAATACTTTCATTAGGTAGTGAAAAGATACATCTGAGTATAGGGTTTCTGAGACAGTTCTGTTACGTGGGTATCCAGCCCTAACTATTAAAGTCTTGAAACTTACAGGACTACCGCCAGTTAACATATCTATATAGGCGTTAATAACCGTATCTAGCAGCTTTTTGTCATTGTCAATGGTCAGTGTTAGGTCACTAAACCAGTCTTTTTCCATGATATTCTCCTTACAAGTATTTAGACTTAAGAAAGCTAGCTGAGTCTTGAGCTAACTTCTTTGTTGGTTGAACATCTACTACTATACCATTGTAACTTACATGCCAAGCCACCTTAGCTGGTGATCTTACTACTTTTAACATTGTCTTATCTTCCTTAACTTACAAAGTAGTTAGAGAGAAGCAGGTACACAACAAAGAACTAAGATGGTAAACCATGCTAGACTAGTTGCTGCTACTGTACCTGAATCATGAGGGAAAGCCTTATCCAGATATTTGTTGATAAGATAAGCAGTAGAATCACCAATAGGCAAAGACACTACCGCCAGTAATGCTACTAGAATTATTGTATCCATTTAGATACTCCTTAGTTACCAAACTGTCATAATAGCCACTAAGATAATAGACAACACTACTATCTTAGCTGTTTCTTTAGTAAGACTATCCATTCTTGGTTACTCCTGTATATAATAACACTTATTGCTAGACACTCCTTAAAGTGCCTAGTCATAAGTATTACAAGGCTAGTGTGAAAGCTAGCATTAGTAGCACATAGCCGAGTAAGAAGTTCATAAAGACCCCTTATGCAATAGCTTTTAGCTTGCTTAGATCTTCTTTGCTAACTGAGATTAGCTTAGCTTTAGCGGGATCATTAGCTGCCTCTATCTGCATCTTCTCGGCTTTAGCCACTAGGTTAGCAATCTGCTCATGTAGATCGAAACCTTTAAACACTGGTTCAGGCTTTAGCTCCCACCACGGTTGCTCTTTAGCTCCTTCAATGTCAATAGCTTCTTTGCCCTTCCAAGCTGTAAAACCTTCACTTTCTGAGCCTACTGATAGACCACCGTACTTAACGAAGAATTCTACCAGTGCTTTAGCTCGTACACCTTTGCCTAATGCCTTCACTAGGTCATTAGCTTTGGAGTAGTCACCATGTTTCTTAGCATGTAGTAGAACAGCTACAGAGGCATATTGGATTTGCTTTTGCATAGTATCGACTGACTTAACAGCGTTAGCTATTAGCTGATCTACTTTGTCGGCTGTTACTGCTTTGTAATTAAACTTAACTTTACTCATCTTATTTTCCTCTTAATTACTGTTTAGTTATGACCACTACAAAGACAGTAGCCATAAGTAAAGAGTAAAGAAGATGATCAACCATGCTACCATGTAGGACGCGTTCCAGTGGCTACTTCAAGGTTTCTGCTAAAGACTTGCTTCCGAAGGATCGTGTATTCGGCTAGTTTCTAAAGTTACTAACTTTCAGCTATCTCCGCCACTGTACTAACAGTAGTTTAGGTTGATCTAACTTTTTCGCTAGCTTCTTTAGTTGCTAACGCTGGTGTATTGAAGTGGTGTTACCCTTAACTATAAACCCACCAGAGGTCTGAGGTTGCTTTGTTTAAGAGTAGCTGCTCTATAAGTACCCAGTGTATAGACTCTGAAACTAATGTCAATAACTTTCTGAAATTAATTTCTAAACCCGATAAACGGCATACCTATCACTAGTGCCAGTGGTTAGAGCCTTAGGCTATCTGATCGCCCTTGCTCCATGTCAACCATAGTACAAAGGAGTAGAGTAGATAGCTAATGATTTGTAACTATCAGTAAGTCGAGAGTGATAGGTAAAGACTATGAAGGTTAGTTGCTAGGTGGTTAGCATGTTACAAAGCAGTAGTCTAGTAGTATTTATCTATCTTCTTACATTAGTTGATAGGTTATAGCTATGATAGTAACTATCTATGGTAACTATGATAGTGATAGCCTAAAGCTATCCCCTGAGGTGTAGGCTCTGAGGAGTAGTACTGAGTGTTAGCATGATGCTAGCTCTATGGTGTGGTGGTTGCTAGCCTTGATTGCTAGTCTTGGTTGTTAGCCTCAAGGGGTGGCCTAAGGGGTGTAAGAAGTAACCTAAGGAATGCCCTAAGGGATGATGTCCCCCTTACCCTATCTCCACCTACCCTAGAAATAAATTCATACGTACTAGCGCCTGAGGGATACTGTCAGCGTTACACACCGTACTAGCGCCTGAGCACTACTCTCTGAGTAGTAACACCTGAGAAGTAGCACTGAGCATGCTTAGTGTTACCCTTTGTGTACAGCTGAGAAGTAGCTCCTGAGTGCTAGGGTGGGGGGGAACCTTTTGGGTTAGCTCCAAGGGGGGATAGTTCCTCCTGTTACTTATGGGCTAATTTAACAACTGACCCTAACTTCTTAACCTGTTACTTAGGGGTGATTTTAACATCTGACCCTAGCTACTTAGTTAGTACTTACTAACCTACTTCTGTGCTCTTAAGTACTAGCATTATGTTAGTACTGAGTGGTTACTGATAAGTAGTAAACATAAGGGTTACACTCTGAGAAGTTATTACTGAGAAATAAGTAGTACTAGTATAGTTTCTATGAATACTTCTTATACTTACTATTGATTCTATGAATGATACTCATAGTTAGGTTACTGTTAGTTTAAGAAGTAGGAGTCTTACTCCTTAACCTAAGATCATTGTGTCAAGCTAGTCTAGTGCTAATCATCTTCTTACTTAACGCTAACAGTGGTTATGAAGCTAGCACTAGGAGTAGTTATGAAGCTAGCACTAGGAGTAACTACGAAGCTAGCACTAGTACTAACTTAAGAATCAAACAAGTGTTTGAAAATAAAGTTAGTCTAAACTATTGACAAACGGTAATTTGTATGGTAAACTCAAAAACTTCTTAGGCTAGCCTGAAAGGATAAGGAGTAGAAGTAGTAGATAGAAGAAGAAGACTCCTTAAGTTAACAACGACACTAGCACTAAGGTTACTAACAACACAACACCAGAGGGCGAAGCTATGTCAGTAGTAAAACTAGCCTCAGTCAAAGATACTACCATTGAAGAGAGGATCAGTAAGTTTGCTGAAGCTTGGGTTAATGGTGCTAACAAGACTGAATCTTATGCAGCAGCAGGATACAGTTGTCCTACTGCTTCTAATGCATACAACTTCTTTAAGAAGCATCAGGTAGCTATTGTACGAGAAGTACAGCTACACCTACAGAACAAAGTACCATTAGCACTTAAGACTCTTGCTGAGATCATGGTTAATGGGAAGAGTGAGACAGCTAGGGTTAAAGCTAGCTTAGAGATCCTAGACCGAGGAGGCTTTGATAAGCAGACTAGGATTCAGATTAATGAGGAATCTCCTAAGTCACAGGAAGATCTTAAGGCACAGCTTAAAGAACTTCTTACCAGTAACCCAGATATTATGATTGATGGAGAGTAGAATGATTACTTGTCCAGAATGTACAGCAGAGTGGTGGGATGACATAGAGGTATGCCCTGAGTGTCATGCTGATCTAGACTCACCAGTAGAGACTGAACCTAACACACAGGAACCTG
>Ga0255757_10000418_pt1 | contig 41659 bp, 34 predicted proteins | sample 071ome_27_FD_179957 | JGI IMG/M metagenome (GOLD analysis project Ga0255757, IMG submission 179957) | Coastal salt marsh microbial communities from the Groves Creek Marsh, Skidaway Island, Georgia - 071409AT metaG (version 2) | ecosystem: Environmental > Aquatic > Marine > Intertidal zone >...
GGGGAAAAACGGCGCTACGGCTAAATTTTCGTACCTTTGCCGCAATGGCGAAACGACGCATCTTATACATCTCACACGAGATCAAACCGTACTTTCCGGATACCACCTTGTCTAAGGCTGGCTTGGCTTTTCCGCAGAAGATGAACCAAATGGGGAACGAGATTCGGGTCTTCATGCCTCGCTTTGGGGCCATCAACGAGCGACGCCACCAGCTGCACGAGGTCATTCGATTGAGCGGAATCAACGTGGTTATCAATGATTTGGACCAGCCTTTGATCATCAAAGTGGCCTCCATTCCCTCCGCGCGCATCCAAGTGTACTTCATCGACAACGAGGATTATTTCAAGCGCAAAGGCACCTGGGAGGACAAGGACAAAAAGTTCTATGCCGACAACGGCGAGCGCAGTTTGTTCTTCTCCAAGAGCGTGATTGAAACGATTAAAAAACTAGGTTGGCAGCCGGATGTCGTCCACTTTATGGGCTGGATGAGCACTCCCATGCCCGCCTACTTGCGTCAGTTTAACGCAGACGATCCCCATTTCAAGGATACAAAGCTGGTCTACAGCCTCTTCGGCGATGGCTTCCAAGGAAGTTTGGACGACGGTTTGACCCGCGGCATGGAGTTTGACGGAGTGAAGAACATGGAAGCCTTCCAGAATCCCACAACAGACAACCTGTATGCGGGTGCTGTAGCGCATGTGGATGCGGTTTTGAAAATGACCGACGACGTGCCCCAAGCGCAGCTGGACGCCGCTGCTGCTGCGGGTGTTCCCGTGCACGATGGATCTTCCTACCTCACCAATCCGGGAGATCTAGAAGCGTTCTACGAGTCCCTATTTGCTTAAGACGTAGCCCCTATGCGCAAACTCTTTTTGGCCCTCGCCGCATTGGCCCTTATTGGGGTCGCCTGTGAGCGAAACACGGGTGAAATTGGTTTGGACTTTGTCGACCAAAACAGCCTTAAAATTGGCAAGCTAGAATCTGTCGAAGTGGTGGCTACCACGGAGGCCTTTGATTCGCTGGTGACCGAAAAGCCGGTATACTTGATGCTGGGCAGCTACGAGGACCCCATCTTTGGAAAGGCGTCGGCCAACTTTGCTACGCAGGTGATTTTGAGCACGATGCAGCCTGACTTTGGCGAAAACGCCACGGTAGACTCCGTCTTCATGTACCTGCCCTTCATTGGTTTTTACGGCGATACCGCTGCATCTTTTGGCTTGACGGTAAAGCAGCTGGACCAGCACATTTCTGCGGACAGCACCTACTACGCGCATTCTGTATTTACCGGTTCGACGGTCTTGGCGGATACGGTGGTGCAGCCCCAACCAGGCCGAAAGCGCCGCGTCCACGGCATGGTCGCCCCGAACGAAGTGATCGGTCTCCGCTTGAATACGGCCTTTTTCCAGAGCCAAATCGTGGACGCCTCCGCGGACAGCGCTGCCGACTTTTCAAGCAATACCAACTTCTCGGAGTACTTCCGCGGCATCTATGTGGAAGGCCATGCGGACAACAAGGCCATCTACCAGTTTTCGCCGGGCGACCAAGACATGCGCATTCGCTTCTTCTTCACCAACGACAGCTTGCGCGCAGACACGGTAGGACCGGGCTATTCCGTCTACGACCTTTTGGCCTGGAATGTGGTCAAGAGCGCCAACACGTTTGCCTTTGACAAGAGCCAAGCGGACTTTGACCTCGATGCACAAGACACGCTGGCCGGTGAGTTGACGACCTACGTTCAGGGCATGGGCGGTGTGATGACGGTCGTGCGTTTGACCGGTCTTCAGGCCTTGAAGGACTCCAATTACTTCGTGAACTATGCCGAATTGCGCATTCCTGTCCGCGAAGGCACAGCTTTGCAGTACGCCAATCCGGCCAAATTAACCGCCCTTTTGGTCAGTGGAAATGACCGCTCCCTTCTAACGGGCTACGTCAATGGCGACCCAGGCGGTCAGTTGGTGGTGAGCTCACCCCTCCGCGATCGCGTGTACACACTGGAAATCACGAAGTTTGTGCAGCAGTGGCTGAACGGAAAAGACAGCAACGAAGCGAAGATTTTGCTCGTTCCAGACCGCATGTCGTCGTCTGCTGCGCGTGCCGTACTCAATGGCAATTTGGACCCCTTTGATCCAATTCGCTTAGATTTGTACGTAACCAAACCTCGTTAATCCTCGGATTAGCACCAAACCAAACCTACCATGTGCGGCATTGTCGGCTACCTTGGAACGCGCGAAGCGTACCCCCTTCTTGTTCAAGGCCTTAAGCGTTTAGAGTACCGTGGATACGATTCTGCGGGCGTGGCGCTATTCAACGGCCACCTTGAAATCTACAAGTGCAAAGGCAAAGTAGCGGACCTAGAGGCTCGCGTGGGCAAGGCCCCTTCAGCAACCATGGGCATTGGCCACACCCGTTGGGCCACACACGGCGAACCCAACGACCCCAACTCGCATCCCCATGCGTCTATGTCAGGCCGTTTGGTCATGGTTCACAACGGCATCATCGAAAACTTTGCGGGCCTCAAGGAACTTTTGACGAGCAAAGGCTACAGCTTTAAAAGTGACACGGACACGGAAGTGCTCGTGAACTTTATCGAATACATCCAAGATCTCGAAGGCGTTTCATTGGACCAAGCGGTCCGAATGGCCCTCAACGAGGTGGTAGGCGCCTACGCCATCGCCGTTTTATCCAAGGATGAGCCCGGCCACATGGTAGTCGCCCGTTTGGGCTCTCCACTGGTCGTCGGCTTGGGCAACAACGAATACTTCGTAGGCTCAGACGCCACTCCATTCCTGGACAGCACCAAGAAAGTGATCTACCTCGAAGATGGCGAAATGGCCGTTCTAAGCCGTCAGGGTGTTCAGGTACGTGAAATTGCCTCTGACCTTCCCGTCGACGCCACGATTCACCAATTGAAGTTGGATTTGGACAGCATCGAAAAAGGGGGCTACGAGCACTTCATGCTGAAAGAAATTTTTGAGCAGCCTAAGAGCATTCGCGATACCGTTCGCGGCCGCATCGACCTCAAGACGGGCGTCGTAAAAATGGCGGGTTTAGACGCTATTTCCGAGTCTTTGCTCGACGCGCAGCGCATTCTCATCATTGGCTGTGGCACCTCATGGCACGCCGGTCTGGTGGGTGAATACCTCCTGGAAGATTTGGCCCGAATTCCCGTCGAAGTCGAATACGCCTCCGAATTCCGCTACCGCAACCCCGTTATCACCCAAAAAGACGTCGTCATCGCGATTTCGCAATCCGGTGAAACGGCAGACACCCTCGCGGCCATCAAAATGGCCAAACAGGCGGGTGCCACGGTTTTTGGCGTGTGCAACGTGGTGGGTTCGTCCATTGCCCGCGAGACACATGCGGGTGCGTACACTCACGCAGGCCCCGAAATTGGCGTCGCCTCCACCAAGGCCTTCACGGCTCAGGTCACGGTTTTGACCTTGATGGCACTGTACATCGGTCGTGCCAAGGGCCACCTATCGGCCGAACGCTGCGCCCAAATTGCCCAAGAGCTCGATACCATCCCCGGGAAGATTGAATCTATGCTCGGCCTGGATGCGCGCATCAAAGCGTTGTCTGTCGACATGGTGGACTCCACGAATGCGCTCTTTTTGGGCCGTGGGTACAACTTCCCCGTCGCACTTGAAGGCGCCCTCAAACTGAAGGAAATCAGCTACATCCACGCGGAAGGCTACCCTGCCGCCGAGATGAAGCACGGCCCCATCGCCTTGATCGATGAGCAAATGCCCATCATCATTGTAGCCCCCAAAGGCGACATGTACGAGAAGCTCGTTTCCAACGTCCAAGAGGTGAAGGCGCGCAAAGGCCGCGTTCTCTCTATCACCGGCGAAGGCGATACCGAAGTGCGCGCCCTATCCGATGCCATCATCGAAATTCCGGACACTCTGGACTGTTTGAGCCCGCTGTTGACTACGGTGCCCTTGCAACTCCTCAGCTACCACGTAGCCGTTTTACGCGGCTGCAACGTGGACCAACCTCGCAACTTGGCGAAGTCGGTTACGGTGGAGTAGGGAGAGTTTAAGGGTTAAAGGGTTAAAGGGTTTAAGCGTTTAAGCGTTTTGTTGGTTGGTTTAAACGTTTGTTGGGGATCTGTCCAATTGCCTTCTAGCTTCCTAGCCCTCTAGCGCGAGGGCGCAGCCCGAGTCCCCTAGCGCGCCGAAGGCGCTCCCTAGCTCCCTAGCGCGAGGGCGTAGCCCGAGTTTCACTCGGGAATGCGAACGACTCCGCGGGCCTTCTTGCTCTTGCCTTTTTTATAAGTTTCGAACTGGTAGGCGACCGATAGCAGGGCCGCTTGACCGTTGAGGCCACCCGACATATAGCGGTTGGGCGACCAGGAGCCGTCGTTGTAATTGAATTGCGTGTTGAAGCCGGGATGGATTTCGGCCGCCACGTAAAAGTCTTGATTGATTCGGTACTGAATGCCCAAAACGTAAATCAGGTTGGGCATGATGTAGTAGTAGCTGTTGTCTGTGCCAGGAGGAACGTCTGAAACCGAACGGCTCATGCTCATCTCTGCGCCGACCAAGGGGCCATGGAAAAAGCGCAAGTTGCTATTGAGGTCTTTGCGCCATTCGCGACCGATAGAGCCGCCTAGGCTCATCCACGTAGATTGCTGCTGGCTGGGCTCGTAGTAGTTGTGCCCAAATTGAATATTGCCCAACTGCAAGCGCCAAACGGCCTGATCCGTCTTGCCGCATTTGTACAGCGTTTTAAAATTCAGGGGCGCCCCGTACATGAAGCCGTAGGACTGCTCCAGCTGGATGCCGAGTTCGTGGTGGCGGGTGGTGGATTGGGCCGAAAGCACACCCATTGCAAGTAAGCCTAAGCTGGCGAAAGCGGTACGAAGTTTCATAGGGCAATTGTTTACCCCAAACCTAGCACAAATACCGGGCCGGGAAAAGGGCTAGGTAGCTAGAAAGCTAGAGAGCACGCGCTTTGCGCTGTAGCCTTTTCCTTTAAACGCTTAAACCCTTTTACCCTTAAACGGTGTGGTGAACCTTCGCCGCGCGCCGGGACTTTCCGTTTTTTGCCAAGCCCTAGCTCCCTAGCTCCCTAGCTCCCTAGCTCCCTAGCTCCCTAGCTCCCTAGCTCCCTAGCCCTCTAGCCCTAAAACTCCAGAATCATCCCAATCGTGGGGAGCGTTCGGCCCGTGTCTGAGCGAAGGAGCTGCATTTGGTACCGGGTGGGATCGTTGGGATCGAGCAGGGGCGCTTTGGTATCCGCATCGCGCACCACGGTGAGGTAGGGCATGAGGGGAATGTCGCCGCTGGCCAAATTTTGGAGGTCCAAGAACCAGCTCAAGCTCCAGCCTTTGTGGGAGTAGGTCTTGTCAATGCGGAAGTCCAACTGAGTGAAGGAGGCCAAACGCTGGCTGTTCACCTGCGCGTAGTCGAAAACGCCACGCTGTAAAATGTCCCAGTTGCTAACCAGGGCGGACGCACTTTCGTTGAAGGGAGTGTAGGGCGTGCCGGATGAATAGCGCCATTTGAGGCCCCATTGCCAGCCTTTGCCCCACACTTTACCGGTGGTCAAGCTGAGGGTGTGGCGGCTATCCCACACCGAAGGTGCCCAGTCGCCCGATGCGGTTTGGAATTCGCTGATGCCGTAGTTGTAGGAGCCCATCCACCAGTAGTGGCCTTTGAGTTTTTGCTGGAGGAAGAGCTCAAATCCACGGGCGCGACCCACAGCGTCTGGAATGGAGGGTTGGTCACCCACAGCCACATAGGCGCCGATGGCATTGGCATAGGCGATTTGGTCGTTCACCAAGAAGGGAGCATTTCGATAGCGCTTGCTGTAGACTTCCATGCTGACGCGGTAGGTCTTGCCGTTTTGGTATTCGACGCCTGCACCTATGTGGTCGGTGGTCGTGAAGCGCGTGAAGCGACCGTGGTTGGTCGCGCGGTTCGCGGCCAAAAGAATGCCGGCGGGCATCTGCTGGTAACGGCCAACGTGGCTATTGGCCGTCCAATGCGAGGTGAGTTGGTATTTGTAGGAGGCGCGCGGGGAGAGCTGGGCCAAAGGATTGACCATGTTTAGGTTGAAATTGGAGGCGTCCATGCGGAGTCCAAGATTCAAGGTCCCGCGTCCGTTTTGGGAGGTCTTGGCGTAGGACGTGAAGAGACCCGCTTGCCCATAGCCCAAGGTGCTTTGGAGGTTGGTGGTGTCAATGCCGCTGATACTGCCTTTGAGGGCCCACATGTCTACACCTAAAAGCACAGCCTCCAGGCTTCCACCGATGGTGAATTTGCTGTTGTCACCGTCCCAAACGCGTTCGTAGCGGATACGCGTGCGGTCTTCGTAGGAGCGGTAGCGGAGCTGGCGGTCGGCCTCTTCGCTGGTGTTGCCCACAAATTTGTCCGCGTCATTGGTGATCCGGTCGTGGCTGATAACCAAGGTTTGCAGGCCGTTGCTGCGGAAACGGCGGTAGCGTGCGCCAAGAACTTCTGTACTCTGCTGACCTTCAGGAATGTAGCCCACATTGTAAAGCAGGGCATCGCTGCCTCGGCCCTCTTTGTAGACGCGGTAGGAATCCCATCCGCCGACGCCTAGAACCGTGAGGTCGGCGTGGTCGCCGATGCGTGTGTAGTATTTAAACTGGGCATCCTGGTAGGTGGGTAGAACGGGGATGTTGAAGAGCTTGAAGTAGTGCTGGGAGAAGCTGTTTCGGGCCGAAACCATCAACCCCGAACGCTTCGACAAAGGCATCTCCACGGTGGCACCCACATCCGTCGCGCCCAAGGTCATCCGAACACCGGGGCGATCGCTACGCGCTTGGCGCAAATCCAGCTCCAAAGCTCCGGAAAGCACGTTGCTCATACTCGAAGGAAAAGCGCCCGAATACAACGCCGCGCCTTGAATGAAGTCCATGTTGAGCAGGCTGACCGCACCGCCGCTTGCGCCTTGAATGCTAAAGTGGTTAATCGTCGGAAGATCAATGCCGTCCATACGGTAGGAATTTTCGCTGGAAGCCCCGCCGCGGATGGAAATGTTGTAGCCAAAGCTGGACTTGGGCAGAACGCCGGGGAAGCTTTGAATGGCCTTGCTGATGTCCAAAGTGGCGCCGGGCATGCGCTGCATTTCGGACCAGTTGATGTTTTTGATGGAAAGGGGCGTTTCCTCGGTCGTTTTAAACGCTTGAGCGCTCACGGACACCTCGTTGAGCTCTAGGCGTGGGCGCTCCACTTCCACGAGGAGCTCGAGGGGCTTGACGCCGTTGAGCATCTGTTCGTGAAGCACTTGGAAGGACTGCCCGTCGGGGCTGCTGACCCGAATGTTGCACAAGCCGCTGGGCAAGTTGCCAAACGAGAAGGCGCCTTCTTGGGTCGCCGATTGTTCGGCTCTAAAGTCGCCCTGTACAACCGCCACGCGGTAGCCCGCTGCGGGATCCAAACTACCTTCAAAAACGATCTGTCCGCGGAGGACTGCATTCTGGGCTTCTGCGGCGAACGGCAGAAGGGTCAAAATAAAAAATGCCCGAAAAATTGTTTTCACGCCGCGAAAGTAGACGCCCTACAGCGCCAAGCATACCCAAAAAAGTAAAAAAGTAGCCCTACTGGTTGTACTGGTTCATGGCCATTTGGGGGCCGGCGAGTACAAAGGTTTCGAGCAATTTGATGGCGCGCTCCACGCCGGGGGTGATGAACTCCATTTCGGTGGCTTGCCACTTGCCCAACACAAAATCGACCTGGTGGCCTTTGGGGAAGTGCTGGCCAATGCCAAAGCGCAGGCGCGCATAGTCTTGACGGCCGAGTACCGCCTGAATGTCTTTCAATCCATTGTGGCCGCCATCCGAACCTTTGGTCTTCAGTCGAACCTTCCCAATCTCTAAGGCCAATTCATCCACGATGATGACCACGTTTTCCAGGGGAATTTTTTCCTCTTCCATCCAATAGCGGACGGCCTTTCCACTCAAATTCATGAAGGTGGTAGGTTTGATGAGGATGACCTGGCGGCCTTTGAGTTTAAGCTCCGCGCGGTCAGCATACCGCGCGGGGCTAAAAACAGACGTGGACGCCTGAGCCCAGGCGTCCACGATGTCAAATCCTATATTGTGTCGCGTCTGGGCATACTCGGGACCCGGGTTGCCCAACCCAACCATTAGGAATTTTTTCATTCAGCAGCTGCTTCGGTAGCTTCAGCGCCTTCAGCAGCAGCTTCAGCGCCTTCAGCACCTTCTTCAGTTTCTTCTTCTTCGTCAGCAACAGCCTTACGAGACATTTTGATGGTCACAACAACCGCTGCGTCTGAATTCAAAATTTCAAAGGGCTTGCCCGCTTTCATGTCGCTCACGCGCACGGACTGGCCAATACGGAGTTCGGTGATATCGTGCTCGATGACCGAAGGAAGATCGTTGATATGGCCCTTGATGCGCAAAGAGCGAAGAACCGACTTCAACTTACCACCGTTGCGGACACCACGAGCGTTACCGGTCATCACAACAGGTACGTCAATGGTTACAGCCTTGCCTTCCACAACTTCAATCAAGTCCATGTGGATCAATTGGTCCGTCAAAGGATGGAACTGCATGTCTTGGATAACCGCTTGGATGGCCTTGCCGTCCAATTCGATGTTAGCTACGCGAGCTTCCGCCGTGTACACCAAATCGCGGAAAGCGAGGATGGGGGCACTGAAGTGGATAGGCTCGTTACCGCCATAAACAACGCAGGGAACTTGGCCTTCTGCGCGAACTGCTTTAGCGTACTTGCTACCGAGGTCGGTGCGGACAGTTCCTTTAATGGTTACGGATTGCATGGGGATGGAGATTTCAGAGTTTACATTACAAAGTGGCCGCTGATGGACTCGTTAGAGTTCACCTTGTGCATCACTGCGGCAAAGAGTTTACCAATAGGGACGACCCGAATCTTGGAAGACGTTTGGGTCTGAGGAATCGTATCGGTGATGACCAATTCTTGAAGCGCCGAATTTTCAATGCGCTCTACAGCATTGCCCGAAAGCACGCCATGCGTACAGTAGGCACGAACCGACTTGGCGCCTTGCTCCATGAGCATATCAGCCGCTTTGGTGAGGGTGCCCGCCGTATCGACCATATCGTCGAGCAGCACCACATTGCGGCCAGCCACATCGCCAATCACGGTCATCTTGTCGATGACGTTGGCTTTTTTGCGCTGCTTGTAGCAAATGACGACTTCAGCACCCAATTGGTTGCCGTAGGCCGTAGCGCGCTTGGAACCGCCCATGTCGGGAGACGCAATGGTCAAATCGTCCAACTTGAGGCCTTCGATGTCCGAAATGAAGAGCGTCGAAGAATACAAGTGATCCACAGGGCGCTCAAAGAAGCCCTGAATCTGATCTGCGTGGAGGTCCATGGTCATGACGCGGGTAGCGCCAGCCGCTTCAATCAGCTTGGCCACCAACTTGGCGGTAATGGGAACACGGGGCTTGTCCTTGCGGTCCTGCCGTGCGTAGCCAAAGTAGGGGATGACGGCCGTCACGTGGCGGGCAGAGGCGCGCTTGGCGGCGTCAATCATCTGCAAGAGTTCAAACAAATTGTCTGAATTCGGCATCGTGCTCTGGATCAAAAACACGCGGCTACCACGGACGGATTCTTCAAAAGAGGGCTGGAATTCACCGTCCGAAAAATTCAGCATGTTGACTTTGCCCAAAGGCTGGCCATAGGCCTCTGCAATAGAGGCAGCTAGCGCTTCGGAAGCTTGTCCTGCGAAAATTTTTGCAACGGGTTCCATACTTTTGATAAAACGGGGGTGCAAATGTATGCAATTTGTGCGTATGTTTGCGCTCCACAATTGCCCAGGTGGCGGAATTGGTAGACGCGCACGACTCAAACTCGTGTTCCCCTGGAGTGCGGGTTCGATTCCCGCCCTGGGCACTCTCTCAAAAAGTGCTCGCAAACTCATGAACAAACAAGAAAAGTACGACCGAGCCTATCTCAGGATGGCGTCGGAATGGTCGGAACTTTCTTACTGCGAGCGCCGCAAGGTGGGTGCCCTCATCGTCAAAGGCCGAATGATTATTTCGGACGGCTACAACGGAACGCCATCGGGATTTGAAAATGTCTGCGAAGACGACCAAGGATTTACCAAATGGTACGTGCTTCACGCAGAGGCCAATGCCATTCTCAAAGTGGCGGGTTCTACCCAAAGCTGCGAAGGTGCCACGCTGTACCTGACCATGTCCCCCTGCACCAACTGTAGCAAGCTCATTCACCAAGCGGGCATCAAGCGTGTGGTGTACGCCACGGAGTACAAGGACCTTTCAGGCGTTGATTTCTTACAACGCGCCGGGGTGATTACGGAGTTCTTGCCGCCCGTAGCTGGCTAGAATTCAAGGAGCTGAAGGTTAACCCAGCTCGATTTCACACAAAGTTTGTCCACAAAAAAAGCCGCCCCGAGGGGCGGCTTTCTGTCTTAGAAACTGTCGAATATTATTCGGCAGCTGCTTCTTCACCTTCAGCGGCAACTTCCTCAGCACCTTCGGTAGCCTCGGCAGCCTCTTCGGTAGCCTCCTCAGCGGGGGCCTCTTCAGCAACTACTTCTTCAGTGGTCTCTTCAACAGCTGCTTCTTCAGCGGCGTTGTTACAAGCAACAAAGGCAACCATGGCCAGTGCGCTCAGAAAAAAGCTTACTTTTTTCATTTTGATTGGGGTTTTTTAGGTTGAGATCTCAAAATCTTGAATCAAAGGTAGATAAATATTGCACCCGTGCAAATGCGGCTCAAAATATTTACACCTTCTTCAACAAACTCTCCATGGAGGCAATCTCCTTGATAATCAATGCCAATTCGGTTCGATGCACACGCTTTTGGCTCATGCTGTCGCGGTCGCGTAGGGTAACCGTGCCGTCTTCCAAACTTTGGTGGTCCACCGTAATACAGAGGGGCGTACCAATGGCGTCTTGACGACGGTAGCGTTTTCCAATGGCGTCCTTTTCATCAAAGGCCATTTGGAAGTCGAATTTGAGGTCGTCGTAGATGCTTCGCGCCAATTCAGGCAGGCCGTCTTTTTTCAGCAAAGGCAGGATGGCTGCTTGTGTCGGGGCCAGGGCATGGGGTAGGCGGAGCACGGTACGCGTGCTGCCGTCTTCTAAGGTCTCTTCTTCGAGGCTCTGGCTGAGAACGCTGAGGAACATTCGGTCCAAACCGATAGACGTTTCCACCACGTAAGGGGTGAAGTTTTGGTTGGTTTCCGGATCAAAAACCTGCTGTTTTTTACCGGAGAATTCCGCGTGGCGGCCCAAGTCAAAATCGGTCCGACTGTGAATGCCTTCTATTTCTTTAAATCCAAAGGGGAATTCAAATTCAATATCCGCAGCAGCATTCGCATAGTGCGCCAATTTATCGTGGTCGTGGTAGCGGTAATGCGAGGCATCAAAACCCAAGGCCAAATGCCAGCGCAAACGGGCCTGCTTCCAATGTTCGTACCACTCCATTTCAGAGCCGGGCATCACGAAAAATTGCATTTCCATCTGTTCGAATTCGCGCATGCGGAAAATGAATTGACGAGCTACGATTTCATTCCGGAAGGCCTTTCCAATTTGAGCGATACCAAAGGGGATCTTCATGCGCCCCGTCTTGTAGACATTGAGGAAGTTCACAAAGATGCCCTGCGCGGTTTCTGGGCGCAGGTAAAGGTCGCTGGCGCCCTCGGCGACCGAACCCATTTTCGTGGCGAACATCAAATTGAATTGACGCACCTCCGTCCAGTTGCTGCTTCCACTTACCGGGCACACAATGCCTTCGTCCACAATGACCTGGCGCACCGCCTCTAGGTCCTCGGCCTCCATGGCTTGAACAAAGCGCGCAATGACGTTGTCCGCCTTCTCTAAATAGCCCACGACTCGTGGGTTGGTGCTCCGGTAGAGATCGGCGTCAAAGCTTTCGCCAAATCGCTTCGCAGCTTTCTCGACTTCTTTGTCTGCCTTTTGGCGCAACTTTTCAGCATGCTCCTCAATGAGCACATCTGCACGGTAGCGCTTCTTGCTGTCTTTATTGTCAATCAAAGGATCGTTGAAGGCGTCGACGTGGCCACTTGCTTTCCAAACCGAAGGGTGCATGAAAATGGCCGAATCCAATCCCACAACATTTTCGTTCAACTGCACCATAGAACGCCACCAAAAGTTCTTGATGTTGTTCTTAAGGAGCACTCCATTCTGGCCATAGTCGTAGACCGCAGAAAGGCCGTCGTAGATTTCGCTGCTTTGAAAGACGAAACCATACTCTTTGGCGTGGGAAATGACGCGCTTAAATGCTTCTTCAGGAGAGGTGAACATAGATATTGTGTGCTAAAAAGCGATTAACGAAGGCAAAGGTCGGGATTTGCTTGGAGATAGCCGTATGCAGGGTGGTAAACCCGGATGCTCTGGCCTTATCCAATCAAACTGGCAATGTTTGCAGTGAATAGACGAACGGCAATAGCCATCAATATGATACCAAAGACCTTGCGAACCACGGCGATGCCATTTTTCCCCAACCAACGCTCCAAATGGCGCGTATTCTTAAGGACGACATAGACGAGTGCGGCATTAACAAGGATGGCAATAAGTATGTTCTCCGTGGCATATTCGCTGCGAATCGAAATGAGCGTCGTCAAGGTGCCTGCGCCGGCGATCAAGGGAAAGGCAATGGGAACAATGCTGGCTGATTCGGGCTCGGCCTCGCGGTAGATGCGAACGCCCAAAATCATTTCAAGCGCCAAGAAAAATAATACGAGTGAACCGGCCACTGCAAAGGAGGCGACGTTGACCCCAAACAAGCCCAGCAGATCTTCGCCCACAAACAAAAACAAAAGCATAATGGCTGTGGCTGCGACCGTGGCCTTTTCACTCTGAATGTGGCCGACCTTGTCGCGCAAGGAGATAATGATGGGGATGCTGCCAATGATGTCGATGACTGCAAATAGGACCATCGTGGCGGAGAGAATTTCGGCAAAATTCATGGTGGGAAAGGGCTTTGAATATGACCCTACAAAGGTAGACCTTTGGGGAATGATTCAGATTGGCGATACCATAGTTTCCCAGGTGGCCTTTGAGCATGCCTTTTGCTGCGACTTGTCTAAATGCAAAGGTGCCTGCTGTGTGGAAGGCGATGCAGGAGCCCCCTTGCAGGAAGCAGAGGTGAAAATCTTGGAGGAGATTCAGGATAAAATTCGGCCCTTTTTGCGCCCAGAAGGCCTCGAAGCCATTGCTGAACAAGGTCCATCCGTTCGAGACGAAGATGGGGAGTGGGTTACCCCCTTAGTGGAAGGGAAAGAATGTGCCTATGTGGTCTTTGATGGGGCTGTTGCCAAGTGTGGAATTGAACAAGCTGCCGCCGCAGGGGCGGTCGACTGGCCTAAGCCAATTTCTTGCCATTTGTATCCGATTCGAGTGACCAAATACACGAATTTTGACGCCTTGAATGTGCACCATTGGACCGTGTGCGAACCCGCTTGTAGCCTGGGTCAAGAGCTTAAGTTGCCTGTTTTCAGGTTCTTAAAAGGCGCCTTAGTTCGTGCGTATGGAGAAGCCTGGATGGAGGAGGCTGAAGAGATCTACTCCTTCCTAGAAAATCAGAAATCCAACGAGGGTTATTAACAATTGATGTGAATTTCTTTGCCCCCTTGAGGCAAAAAAATAGTTGCACATGTGTAACCCTTAGGATTTGCGGCATTTGAGACCGAAGGGGGGTATTCAGAATGTTGAAAACTCCGGTTCAATGTTCAAATCTATCCCTTGCGATTCCCCCCTCGCTTTCCAAGATTTGTAAAGCTCATCAGCGGACATCTTCCCCGGTCTCCCAGACATAGATCCCGCTAAAATGCACCTAAATTATACGTAAACATCTCGCCGTGAGGCGATTAACGCTGTAAAATTATGAGCGCAGAGAACGCCGCTATGGAACCCATTTTGACCGACAATCCCAATCGTTTCGTGCTATTTCCCATTGAGCACAACGACATTTGGGACATTTATAAAAAGGCCGAGGCGAGTTTCTGGACAGCGGAAGAAATCGATCTGCACCAGGACATCACGGACTGGGAAAATAAGCTCACTGCCGACGAGCAATACTTCATCAAACATATCTTGGCCTTCTTCGCAGCCTCTGATGGCATTGTTAATGAAAATTTGGCCGAGAACTTTGTGAACGAGGTGCAGTACACGGAGGCCAAATTCTTCTACGGCTTCCAAATCATGATGGAGAACATCCACAGCGAAACGTATTCGCTCTTGATCGACACGTATGTGAAGGACAAGGTGGAACGCAACCGCTTGTTCAATGCCATTGAAACCTTTGATGCTATCAAGAAAAAAGCGGATTGGGCTTTGCGTTGGATTGAATCTCCTTCCTTTGCCGAGCGCTTGATCGCCTTCGCAGCCGTAGAAGGTATCTTCTTCAGCGGCGCGTTTTGTTCCATTTTCTGGTTGAAGAAGCGAGGCTTGATGCCAGGCTTGACCTTCTCCAACGAGCTGATCAGCCGTGACGAGGGTATGCACTGCGACTTTGCGGTTCACTTGCACAACAACCACTTGGTGAATAAGGTGCCTCAGGAGCGCATTAACCAAATCATTACCGAGGCTTTAGCGATCGAGCGTGAGTTCATCACCGAATCTCTTCCCGTAGACCTCATCGGCATGAACAGCCGTTTGATGGTTCAATACCTGGAGTTTGTGGCAGACCGTCTCTTGACCGAATTGAACTGCCCCAAGGTCTACAATTCTGAAAACCCCTTCGATTTCATGGACATGATTTCGCTCGAGGGCAAAACCAATTTCTTCGAAAAGCGCGTTTCCGATTACCGCAAAGCAGGTGTGGGCATGGAGCAAGAATCCACGGCGGACACGTTCAAGTTTGACTCCGACTTCTAAGCTTCCCCCTTATGATGCATGTAATAAAGCGCGATGGCCGCAAGGAAGCCATCAAATTCGATAAAATCACGGCCCGAATTCAGAAGCTCTGCTATGGCCTCAGCCCGCTAGTCGACTCTGTGGCCGTCGCCATGCGTGTTATTGAGGGGCTTTATGACGGGGTAACGACCTCGGAGTTGGATAGCTTGGCCGCTGAGACAGCCGCCTCCATGACGGTGCGCCACCCAGACTTTGCCCTTTTGGCCGCCCGTATCGCTGTATCCAACTTGCACAAGAACACCAACAAGTCGTTCACGGAGACCATGCGGGATCTGCACCAATACGTCAGCCCCAAAACGGGCTTGGCGGCGCCATTGATTGCCGACGACGTGATGGAAATCATCGAGGCCAACAGCGAATTGTTGGATTCGACGCCTATCTACGACCGCGATTTCAACTACGACTACTTCGGGTTCAAGACCTTGGAGCGCTCCTACCTGTTGCGCACCAACGGCGAAATTGCCGAACGCCCCCAGCAGATGCTTTTGCGCGTTGCCATTGGCATCCACAAAGAAGACATTCAAGCTGCGGTGGAGACCTACGACGGTATGTCAAAGGGGCTTTACACCCACGCCACCCCTACGCTTTTCAATGCAGGCACCCCCAAGCCACAGATGTCCAGTTGCTTCTTGCTCCAAATGCAAGACGACAGCATCGACGGCATCTACGACACCCTGAAGCAGTGTGCCAAAATCAGCCAAAGTGCCGGTGGCATTGGACTGAGCATTCACAACATCCGTGCGACGGGGTCGTACATCCGCGGCACCAACGGAACGTCGAACGGCTTGATCCCCTTGCTCCGTGTATTCAACGACACGGCTCGCTACGTGGACCAAGGCGGCGGCAAGCGCAAAGGATCCTTTGCGATGTACTTGGAGCCCTGGCACGCCGACGTGTTTGACTTCTTAGACCTTCGCAAGAACACAGGTAAAGAAGAGCAGCGCGCTCGTGACTTGTTCTATGCACTTTGGATTCCAGACCTCTTCATGCAACGTGTGGAAGAAGACGCCAAGTGGACCTTGATGTGCCCCAACGAGTGCCCCGGGTTGTACGATACCTACGGTGCCGAATTTGAGGCCCTCTACATCAAGTACGAGTCGGAAGGCAAAGGCCGCAAGACCATTGCCGCACGTGAGCTTTGGACCAAAATCATGGAAGCCCAAATTGAAACGGGCACCCCGTACATGCTCTACAAAGACGCGTGTAACGCAAAATCCAACCAGAAGAATTTGGGCGTTATTCGCTCTTCTAACCTATGTACGGAAATTATCGAGTACACCGCTCCCGACGAAGTCGCAGTGTGCAACTTGGCGTCTATTGCCCTCCCCAAATACGTGGAAGACGGCGCCTTTGACCACCAAATGCTCTACGACGTCACCTATAAAGTGACGAAGAACCTGAACTGCGTCATTGATGTCAACTACTACCCCGTACCGGAGGCGCGCAATTCCAACATGCGCCACCGCCCCATTGGACTGGGCGTTCAGGGTTTGGCAGATACCTTTATCAAGCTTCGCTTGCCATTTACCAGCCCTGAAGCGCGTCAACTCAACCAAGACATTTTTGAGACCATCTACTTTGCCGCGGTAACAGCGTCTTGCGATCTGGCTGCCGAACACGGTGCCTATGAAACGTACGAGGGTTCTCCTATCTCACAAGGAGAATTCCAACACAATTTGTGGGGCAAAAAAGACAGCGATCTCAGCGGCCGTTGGGATTGGGAAGCACTTCGCAAGAAAGTGAAAAAGCACGGTGTTCGGAACTCCTTGCTGCTTGCTCCAATGCCCACGGCATCCACCTCGCAAATCTTGGGTAACAACGAGTGCTTCGAGCCGTACACGAGCAACCTGTACACGCGCCGCGTGCTTTCGGGCGAATTTATTGTAGTGAACAAGCACTTGCTGGTGGATTTGGTGAAGTTGGGCCTTTGGAATGAAGACGTGAAAAATGCCATCATGGCGAACAACGGATCGATCCAAAGCATTGAAGGCATTCCCGACAACATCAAAGAACTCTACAAAACCGTTTGGGAAATGTCCATGCGCGATATCATCGACATGGCCGCCGACCGCGGTATGTTCATTGACCAAAGCCAGTCCCTCAACCTCTTTGTGGAGTCGCCCAACATGGGCAAGCTTACCTCCATGCACTTCTACGCATGGAAGAAGGGCCTCAAGACGGGCATGTACTACCTCCGCACCAAAGCAGCATCCGCGGCTATCAAGTTTACAGTAAAGAAAAAAGCGGAGGCTTTACCCGGACAGGAAGGCGCTTTTGAAGGAATGCCGGCCTCCGCAGAAGCTGCAGCCGTATCCGTGGAGCCCAGCAAAGTGTACACGGCCGAAGAAGCCGTAGCCTGCTCCCTGGACAATCCAGATGCATGTGAGGCCTGTGGCTCATAAATACGCAAAGAATGCACGTTCTAAACTCCGCCCACGGGCGGAGTTTTTTTTGCCTGAACAAAAGTTAGATAGGCTGAAAATTATGGGCTAACCCTTTGTTTTTAAGTAGAATAATGGTACATTCAACCTAATCAATACCCACAGTACCCATGGCAGAGCGTGACACACGCGATCGAAACAGTCCACAAGAGCGCTTGAGCCGACGGGAACGCTTGGCTGCACGCCGCCGAATGGAAGCGGAACGCGACAAAGCCTCCCTGTCGACCACAGTGATGGTCATCGCATTTATTGCGGTTATTGTCGGCTTCGCTATCTGGCTGACGAGCTGAGTTTACCGCCGTACCTTCGCCGGGCATGAGAAGTTGGGCGACGATAATTGGCGGAGGCATTGGTTGGGCCCTTGGCGGCGGCCCAATAGGCGCCATTTTGGGTGCTGCTTTGGGAAATTCCCTATCGGACTACTTTTCAGATTCTTCGGAGCGTTCAGAAAATCGTTCGGAACAAGACTTCCACGCGAGTCTGCTCATCTTGGCGTCCATCGTCATCAAAGCGGATGGGCGCGTTGACGAGCGGGAACTGACCTTTGTGCGCGAGCATTTTCGGAAGTGGTTTGGCGAGGAAAAGGCCAACCAAAGTTTTAAAGCGTTTAAGGAGGTTGTGAAGGAGAAGCCTGCCATTACGCAGGTTTGCCAACAGGTGCGTCGTCATATGTCCATTCAGGGCCGAATTCAGCTCATCGCCTTCCTCTTTGGCCTAGCGCATGCCGACGGGAGTATGACGGCCGATGAGCGGCAACAAATTGCCCGAATCGCGGGTTACCTAGGCATACATCCCAATGATTTTCGTCGTTTGGAAGCCGTGCACCGACCTGCGGCACCGAACCCTTACGAAGTTTTGGGGCTGTCCTCTTCAGCCACGGATGCAGACATTAAAAAGACCTACCGAAGCCTCGTGAAAAAATACCATCCGGATGCCCTTCATGGACTTGGGGAAGCGGCGGTCAAGGAAGCGGCGGCCACGTTTAGAAAGATTCAAGAGGCCTACGACCATATTTGCAAACAACGCGGACTTAAATGAGCTTTCGAACCCCCATTCAGGCAGAGCTGAAACGCTTTGACGAGGACTTCCCCAAAGCCTTCAGTACCAAGGTTCCTTTGATGGACTTGGTGCTCCGCTATGCCGTTAAGCAAAAGGGAAAACGCCTGCGTCCTGCATTGGTCTTTTTGACGGCCAAAAGCTTCTCATCCGGGGAGGCCTCGCCACGCGCACAACGTGGCGCTGTGCTCGTAGAGCTCATGCACACGGCTACGCTCATTCATGACGATGTCGTCGACGATGCCAACACGCGCCGCGGGGCCTTTAGTATTTCTGCGCTTTGGAAGAATAAGATTGCCGTGTTGGTGGGGGATTACATGCTCTCCCGAGTACTCTTGTTGGCGGTGGAGAACGAAGACCACGATCTCCTGAAGTTGGTAAGTCGGGCTGTGAAGGAAGTCAGCGAGGGAGAGCTTTTGCAGATTGAAAAGGCGCGCCGTTTGGACATTACGGAAGAAGTCTACGACGCGATTATCGAAAAGAAAACGGCCTCCTTGATGGCTGCATGTTGTGCGGTGGGTGCAGCGGCATCGGACCAGGGAGCGGAACAGATTGCGAACGCACATGCTTTTGGTCTGGCGTTGGGCATGGCCTTCCAAATTCAAGACGACTTGCTGGACTACCATGCATTTGGAACGAGTGGAAAACCGACGGGGATTGACGTCAAGGAGCAGAAAATGACCTTGCCCTTGATTCATGCGCTTTCTGCGGCGTCGAGTTCGGACAAGAAGACCTTGATGCGCATTGTGAAGAACAAAAAGGACGATCCACAGAGCATTCAATGGCTGATGGAAAAGGTTCGTGAACTGGGCGGTATGGATTATGCCCAGAAGCGTATGGCGGAATGGCAAGCCGTGGCCCGAACCCACCTACAAACCTTCCCAGAAGGACCCGCGCGTCAAGCCCTCGACGAATTGGTCGATTACATGGGCAACCGCGTGGCGTGACGGGCCAAATTCGGTACCTTTAACGTATGGGCCGCATCACCGCTTCCTGCGTGGAAAAAATTCTTGATTCCGTTCGAATTGAGGAAGTTGTGGGGGATTTCGTGCAGCTGAAAAAGAGCGGTTCGAGCTTCCGCGGCCTCAGCCCCTTCTCCCAAGAAAAGACGCCGTCCTTCTACGTCGTGCCATCCAAGCAAATTTTTAAAGATTTCTCTTCGGGGAAAGGGGGTTCAGCCGTCACGTTTTTGATGGAGCACGAGCAAATGACCTATCCGGATGCTTTGCGCTGGCTAGCGAAGAAGTACAACATCGAGATCGAGGAAGAGGCCTCATCGGAAGAAGCGGACGAGGCGCGCAATATTCGCGAGAGCCTGCTGGCGGTGAATGCCTTCGCAGCGAAGCAGTTTTCAAGCTGGATGTGGGAGGATGCCGTGGGCCGCTCGGTGGGCTTGTCCTACTTCCGCGAACGCGGCTTTACCGAAGAGACCATTCGCCGTTTTGAGCTGGGCTTCCACCTGGAGGGCCGCGCAACTTTTTACGATGCCGCAGTCGCTGCCGGGTACCAGGCTGAGTACCTCGTCGGTACGGGGCTTTGCATTGCCCGCGAAGATGGCAGTCACATCGACCGCTTTTGGGGCCGTGCCATGTTCCCCATTCACAGTTTGGGTGGGCGAATTGTGGGCTTTGGCGGACGGGTGCTCAAGTCCGACGCCAAAACGGCCAAGTACCTCAACAGCCCGGAGTCTGAAATCTACCACAAGAGCCGCGTCGTCTATGGCCTCTTCCAGGCCAAACAAAGCATCGCGCGCCAGGACCGCTGTTACATTGTCGAGGGCTATACGGACGTTATCAGCCTGTCTCAAGCAGGGGTTCAGAATGTCGTTTCCTCCTCGGGCACGGCGCTTACGGTGGAGCAAATCCGACTGATCAAGCGTTTGACGTCCAACGTCACCTTGCTCTACGATGGGGACGCGGCGGGTATTCGGGCCTCTTTCCGTGGGATTGACCTGTTGCTGGAGGAGGGCATGCTCGTGCGCGCCGTTCCACTGCCCGAAGGGGAAGATCCTGATTCGCTCGCGCGTTCCATGGACACGGAGGCGCTCCAGGCCTACCTCTCGGAGCACGAGGTAGACTTCATGCAGTTCAAGTCGGACCTCCTGATCGAGTCTGCCGGCAAGGACCCCATCAAACGGGCCGAACTCGTCAAAGACATTGTCCACTCCATCGCGAAAATCCCCAACGCCATTCTTCGCGAGGTCTACCTGCGGGATTCCGCGCAGCGCTTGGGGATGGAAGAGCGCAGTCTCTTCGCGGAGTTGGACCGGATTAGGGCCGCCGACGGCCGGGCGGCGCAGCGCGAGCAGGAGCGGCAGCAGCCGGAAGGGCCCACTTTGGTGGTGGCTCCTGCGCCGGTGGTGGACCAGCGCCCGCCCGCCGTGGAAGAGGCCCTTATGCGAATTCTCCTGCTGCATGCGAACGATCGAATTACCGGCAAAACCGAGGAGGGTGAAGAATTTTCCGATGCGGCTGGGGCTGTGATTTTGGACGATTTGGCCGCCGATGAATTGACGTTTTCCTTCCCCGTGTACCAGCAGATTTACGGCCAAATGGAAAAGAGCTGGCGGGAGGACGAACACTTGCTTTCGGCCGAGCTTTTTAGCCGCCATCCGGAACCAGAAGTAGCTTCTGTCGTAGCCGAATTGCTCACGGAGCGCTATGCTTTGGCTGATTGGAAGCGCAAGAATATTTATGTTCAAGAGCGCGAAGATCATCTATCCAAGCATGTGGAAGAATGTCTGTTTCGCTTCAAGGAATTGCGCCTGACGGATATGATTTCGGGCCTAAAAACAGAATTAGACTATACCGACGAGCCACAAGAGCGTATGAAACTTCTGGAGCGTTTTACCCACTTTCAAGGCGTTCGGAATGCCTTGCACAAAAAACTTAACCGTGTCCTCTAACCGGCCGAAATCCCTCTTTAACTCATTGGCCGCGTGGCCGGTTAATGGGGTATCGTACCTTATCGCTTTAGCCTCGAACTTAGTAGCTATGCCTATCCAATTTTCACTTACTCGACTCCTCTTGGTTGTTCTGCTTTGCTTCCATTCGTTAAATCTATGGGCGAAGTACGATGTTCCTTGGGAACCTACTTTACACCCATCAGAAGAGACGTTAAGCTCTGAAACCGCGCCTTGCTCCTTCACATTGGCATCAACTATTTCAAATGTTTCTTGCTTCGGAGGAAGCGATGGGGGAATAGAAATTTCACTCACGAACGCGGTGGCGCCCATATCCTATATCTGGAATACCGGAGCTACGACAGAAGACCTCGTGGATTTAACAGCAGGGAGCTATTCCGTGACCATTACAGATGGGACTGGGTGCTCTGTAACTCAGAATTATACTATCACGGAGACTGCTGTAATTACTATCAACTTGATCCAGAGTAATTTGAGCTGTTTTGGGGCAGGTGACGGATCCCTTGCAGCATTAGTCTCTGGCGGTCAGGCCCCGTATTCCTATTCATGGTCTTCAGGGGGGACTACTCCCATTCAATCTAATCTTTCAGCTGGCACCTATGTTCTTACCGTCTCCGATGCTTTAGGGTGCGAGCTTTCAGGTACAGCGATTTTAACGCAACCATCAGAAATAACGGTGACCTCGGCGACTTCGCCCGCATCTTGTAATGGCGGTGTAGATGGTGGTTTAGATTTAACGATTGCAGGTGGTTCGGGAGGGTACACGTTTCTATGGAGTAACGGTTCAGTAACGGAAGATTTGGACTCCGTGGCCGCGGGAATATACACGGTCACAGCAACGGATGCCAATGCGTGTACTATCACGTGGACAGACACAATACATCAACCTATAGCCCTGGTTGATAGTACTTCGCTGACTCATGTTCTTTGCCATGGAGACAGCACGGGTGCCGTGAATGTCTTGATGTCGGGCGGTACCGCACCCTACACCTACCTCTGGTCAACGGGGGATACGTTGCCCAGCTTGACGGACCTCCCCGCGGGAACCTACACTTTGACGGTGGTGGACGCACAGCAGTGCAACTTCTCCCAGTCGTACACGGTTACGGAGCCTGCAGCGGCCATCTCTGGGTCTCTAACGAAAACCCAACCCCTTTGTGCGGGCGATTCCACGGGAAGTTTAAGTCTTTCCGTAACGGGAGGCACGGCGCCATACGCGGTGCTTTGGAGCACGGGAGATACGGTTTTGGCCTTGGATTCATTGGCTGCGGATGTGTACTCGGTGACCGTCACAGATGCGAATGGCTGCGTGCTGACCTTGACAGATACGGTCCTTGCCCCTGGGCCTCTAGCGATCAACGCAACCGTCCAAAATATCTCCTGCTACGGACTCGTGAATGGCAAAGTGTTGACCGCCGTCAGCGGAGGAACCTCTCCCTATACGTACAGCTGGAATGGGGGTGCGTTCACCTCTCAGAACATCGTCAACCGCTCGGCAGGCACGTATAGCCTTGTTGTTACCGATGCCAACGGCTGCAGTGTGACGGATACCTTTACCATTGTTCAACCCCTGCCTTTTGCCATTTCTGCGGTGAAAACGGACGTGGCCTGCTATGGCGATTCCACGGGAAGTATCGCGGTGACCGTCGCAGGTGCAACTCCTCCCTACAGCTACTATTGGAACACGGGCGATACCACGGCTACTTTGAGTGCTGTGCCTGCGGGAAGCTACACGTTGAACGTTGGCGATGCAGGGGGATGTTTTACCACCTCGATGTACACCTTGAGCCAGCCTAGCGCTGCCCTAACGGTAGTGGATAGTGTGGCACAATTGGCCTGCTATGGCGATACGGCCGGATTTGTTGGACTGACACTTTCGGGCGGAACCGCTCCCTACCTCGTGGTTTGGAACACGGGAGATACGGCAACCTCTTTGAGCAACCTCAGCGCAGGCACCTACACATACACGGCTACGGATTCATTGGGCTGTGCAGTGACGGACACGATTGTGCTTACGGAACCCGCACTGCTTGTACTGACCATGGGCGCTGCAGACAATACGTGTTTCGGAGATAGTACAGGCCTCGCCTATGTACAGGTCGCCGGCGGCGTTCCGCCCTATGCGTTTGCATGGAACCACGGCACTGCGGCAGATACGGCCACGGGCTTGACGGCCGACTGGTACAGCGTGACGGTAACGGATAGCTTAGGCTGCAGTAAACTGGATTCCGTCTATGTTGGACAAGGGCTAGCCCTCTTGGATTCCGCAGTCTTGACCCAAAACCTCTGCGCCAATGACACGGCGGCGAGTATCCAGGTACGTTTGTTTGGCGCGGTAGCTCCTTACACCACGACGTGGCTGGGCAGCACGGACACGGTTCAAGCGAACGAGGGCGATACCCTTACGCTGGCCAATTTGGCGGCTGGTACCTATGTGCTTTTCGTGACGGATAGTCTGGGCTGTATGAAGGAGCTGACCTATACCTTGGTGGATCCTTTAGGCATGTCGAGCACCGCCGCGCAGTTGGCAACGACTAACTGTTTGACGGATTCGGTCGGTGCAGCCTATGTGGCAGTTGCAGGAGGCGTTGGCCCCTACACCTACCTCTGGTCCAACGGGACAACCACGGATACGGCGACAGGTTTGTGGGCAGGCGATTTTGTCGTCACAATCACCGATACCAACGGCTGTGTCATCACGTCGGATACCATCACAATTGGCACCTACGATGCGGACTGCGATGGCATTGCAGACACCGTGGAAACGACCAACGATGCGGACGGCGACGGCATTCCGAACTACTTGGATTTGGACAGTGACGGCGACGGCATTCCTGATAGCGTTGAAGGGGTAGTGGATACGGATGGCGATGGCATCCCCAACTACTTGGATTTGGACAGCGACAGCGACGGTATCCCCGACAGCATTGAAACGGCGGCGGATGCGGATAGTGATGGTTTGGGCAACTACATCGATTTGGACAGCGATGGCGACGGCATTCCGGACGCTGTGGAGACGGCCGCTGATTTTGACAACGACGGCATTCCAAACTTCCTGGATCTCGACAGCGACGGCGATAACATTCCGGATGCGGTGGAGACGACCCAAGACTTTGACAACGATGGCAGTCCCAACTACTTGGATTTGGACAGCGACGGCGACGGTATCCTCGATCTGATTGAAACCTCCGCGGATTTTGACGGCGACACGCAGCCCAACTACTTGGATTTGGATAGCGACAACGACGGCATTCCCGATGCGGTGGAAGGCACGGCAGATGTGGACGGTGACGGTTTCCCCAACTTCCTAGATTTGGACAGCGACGGCGACGGCATTCCGGACATCATTGAAGGCACGGGCGATCCCGATGGCGATGGCATTCCCAACTTCTTGGACTTTGACAGCGATGGCGACGGTATTCCTGACCAAACCGAAGGCTACTTCGACTTTGACGGCGACGGTCTGGCCAACTTCTTAGACCTGGACAGCGACGGTGATGGCATTCCGGACAGCGTAGAGACGGCTGCGGATGCGGATGGCGATGGCTTCCCCAACTTCTTGGACTTGGATAGCGATGGCGACGGCATTCCCGATAGCACGGAGACGGTAGCTGATTTTGACGGCGACGGCAGCCCCAACTATTTGGATGTGGACAGCGACAACGACGGCATCTTGGACGCGAGCGAAGGCACGGACAACGGCGATGGCGATACCCAGCCCAACTATTTGGACGTGGACAGCGACAACGACGGCATCCTGGACAGCATCGAACTCGATGGGGACTATGACAACGACGGCACGCCCGACTACCTCGATCCCGACAGCGACAACGATTTGCTGACGGATGTCTACGAAGGCGGCGGTAGCGACCCCGACAAGGACGGCTACATCGGTACGGGTGCCATCACGGATGTGGATTTGAACGGCCTGCACGACGCGGTCGATCCAGGTCAAGGCGGAGTTGCCTTGCCTGTGCCAGATAGCGACGGCGATGGACAAGAAGATTTCCGTGATATTGACAGCGATGGCGACGGTATTCTAGATATCGACGAAGGCGATTTGGATGTGGACGGCGACGGCATTCCGAACTACTTGGATTTGGACAGCGACGGCGATGGCCTGAGCGATGCGGACGAATACGACTGGAACAACGACGGCGTCTTTGACGACGATTGCGACGGCGATGGCATCCTGGATTACCTCGACCCCGACTCATGCAACACGGACGTGCCCCAGGGACTTTCGCCTAACAACGACGGATTGAACGACTACCTGGTGATTCCGGGCATCTTACGCCATCCAGAGAGCCGCTTGCAAGTCTTCAACCGCTGGGGACATGCGGTGTACGACAGCCAAGGCCCCTACCAGAACGATTGGGACGGTCGCCCCAATGTGAACGGAAGCTATGTTCTGGACGGTGACGGCATTTTGCCCAATGGCGTCTACTACTACATTTTGACCTTGAGTCCTTCGGAACCCGCCCAAAACGGTTACATCTACTTGAAGCGCTAAACCATGAAAAAGTCTATTCTCTTAGCCTCGATTTTGTTCAGCGCCACGGGCTTGTTTGCACAGCAGGACCCCCATTTAGCGCTCTATGTGTTCAACCCTACGATGTACAACCCTTCGTATGCGGGCAATGCCCAGGACCCCGAATTGTCTTTGACCTACCGCAACCAGTGGCAGGGCATTGAGGGGGCTCCCACGACGCTCTTTGCCTCCGGGCAAAGCATGTTGACGGATGCTTTCGGCGGCGGCTTGATGCTGCAATCGGACCAATTGGGCCCGATCCAAATGACCTCCATCGCCACCGACCTCAACTACCGCATCCAAGTATCCGAGGTTTCCAAGTTGGCGGTGGGTCTGCGCTTGGGCATGAGCAACTACAACGAGGCCCTGACCGACCTCTATGTCATTGACCCCAACGACCCCATCTTCCAATCGGATATCAACCAATGGAACCCCATGGTGGGATACGGCGCGATGGTCTACGGCGACCGCTACTACCTGAGCTTTTCTTCACCAGGCATCCTCCGAACGGCGCAGCATTTCTATGCCAGCGGCGGTTTTGCCCTCCCCGTTCAAGCGGATTGGGACTTCCGATTCTCTTCGCAGTACAAGATGGTGACCAATTCGCTTGGTAGCTTGGACCTCAGCCCTGCGATGGTGTACAAGCGTCGCTATACCATCGGGGCGACGTTGAGGCCCGGTTCCGCGGTGGGAGCGTGGATGCATCTGCGCTTGGGCAATGGCTTGAGTTTGGGCTATTCCATGGAGCGGACCACGTCGGATTTGGCTCCCTTTGGCCCCATGTCGCACGACATCGTTTTGAGTTTGCCGCTCTATCTGCCCGGCAAAGCGGTTACTTCACCTCGTTATTTCTAAGGCTATGCGTAGAATTCTCCTCCTCGCCCTCCTGTGCAGCAGTGTTTTCGCCTTGGGTCAACAGGCCGAATCCCGTCTCGAACGCCTCCGCGCCAAAAGCCAGCACGGCACCGCCATCAAGTACCTCAGCCGCACCACCTTGAAATCGGCCAAGGAGTGGAATTTGGCTGGTTTGATCTATGCTGAAAGCGGACTCCCCGAACAGGCCGTAGCCGCCTTTGACGCCGCACGTGCTGCGAACAAAAGCGAAGCGCCCTTCTCCGCCGAAGTCATTTTTGCCCACGTAGATGCCTTGCGTCAATTGGGCCGTTCCGAACAGGCCGCCAAGCGCATGGACGACTACTCCAGCGCCTATCCGGCGCACCGACGTTCGGAACTCTGGGAGAACCGCGGGGAAATTGAACACTTGGAATTGCCTGGTGGGGTGACTATCGAGTTGGCCAAAGGCATTAACTCGGATAACGACGATTTCGCCCCGGTATTCTGGGAAAACCGCCTGATCTTCTCGTCCTCTCGTCCTCAAGAAGGCTTTGAAAAGACGGACAGGCGAAGTAATGATCCTTTTATCAAACCCTGGATTTGGGATTCTACGAAGGTGCGTCTCTTTGAGATGGGCGAGAAGCCTTTAACCGATGCTTCGCCCTACCACGTGGGCCCCGTTTCCTTTGGCGAGACGCGCGTCTTCTACACCAAGAACGAACTCCAAAAGCTCGACGGCCTCTTCCGTTTGCAGCTCTACTACCGCCAACGCCAAGCGGATGGCACCTGGGGCCCTGAACTAGCCTTCCCCTTGAACAACAATGCCTTCAACGTGGGCCAATCTGCGTGGGATGCGAAGCGCCAGCGCTTGTACTTCGTCTCCGATATGCCCGGGGGCTTGGGCGGCACAGACCTCTACTATGCGGATTGGAAGGATTCCAGTTGGGCGGCCGCGCAGCCTCTGCGCATCGCCAATACCGAAGGCAAGGAAATGTTCCCCAGCATTCACGGAGACACCCTCTTCTTTGCCTCCAACGGCTTCCCCGGCCAAGGCGGTTTGGACCTCCTTATGCTTAATTTGGAGACCGAAGAGTGGTTTATGATGGACGACGTGAACTCTACGGCGGACGACTTTAGCCCCTTTTTGGACGCTGCTGGCAGTGGCTGGTTTGCATCGAACCGAAAGGCCGCCCTGGATGGGGACAACATTTTCCGCTTCCAAATTGACATGACGGCCTTGTTGGAGGAGCAGGCGAAAAAAGATTCGGCCCTGGCTGCCGAAGATGCCGCGCGCCAAGCCAGCATCGCCGTCGAAGGCGAAGTGGACTACCCTGGCTTGCCCGAAAAGGCCGGCCAGTGGAAGAAAGCTGGTGGCAAATCCCTCACCCTGACCCTGCCTCCCTTGTACTACCGCTACAACCGCGCAGATTTGACGGCAGAAGAGCAGGCCAAACTCGTCTTTGTGGCCCAAACCCTACGCGAACAGCCCGAACTCCATGTCATCGTTCGTTCCCACGCCGACTGTAAGGGAACGGAAGCCTACAACTTGTCCCTCTCTAAGCAGCGCTTGGGTACGGTGGAGCGCTACTTCGCCAGCCAGGGAATCACCACGGCCCAATTCCACGGCGAATTCCACGGAGAATCCGAGCCTGCGATGCCCTGTGAGATGGAGTGTTCGGTCTGTCCCGATGACATTCGTTGGGCGAACCGTCGCACCGAGTTCATCGTCACCAATCAGCCTCAGGCCTTTGCGCCCTCTTTGCCCGCCGCCCCCTCTGTACGAGAACCGGCTCCTACCAAAGCGGAAAGCTCCGTGGCAATGATCCCTCTGGTGCCTGCTCAGCCAAAGGCCAATGAAGTACCGGTTAAGGCCGCTCCTGCGAAGGCGCAGCCGGTGACCGCACCTACTTCGGGCGCTGTGGCGTGCTATCTGGTAACGGGCTCCTTCAAGACGAAGGCCCTTGCGGTCAAACGCGTATTGGAGCTCAACGGCCAAGGCTATTCGGCCCAAACGATGGAAGTCAACGGCATGTTCCGCGTCGTCCTTCCTTTACCCGAACGCCCCAACGACGCCGAACTCGACGTCTACCGTCAGCGCCTTGGTAAGGTGTGGGTGGCGCGGCCTTAAGTGAAGCCCCCTGGTCTTCGAGTTCGTTGGTTTGTTCGTTCGATGGTTTGTTGGGCTTTGAGCGCTCGGGCTTCGACCTCGCGGCTAGTTGGCTAGAGGGCTGGAGCGCACACGCTTCGCCCTGAATCGTAATTCTAAACGTTTAATCTCTTTTGTCCTCAACCGGCGGTCCAGACCTTCGCCGCGCGCCGGGACATTACCCCGTTCGCCCAAGCAAACCAGCAAACGAAGGAACTAGCAAACTAGCTTACCAACGAACCAACAAACAGCTTAAAACCTTCAACCCTTCAACCCTTTAACCCTTATACCCCAACAGCTTATCCAACGTCTCCTGTGCAACCGCATGGTAGCCGGGGCGCGCCTGTTGGTAGATGTACTGGGCGTGGTCTTTTCGATCCGCCTCAACTAAAGCTTTATAAATAGGGGTCAAGAACTTTCGGCGACCCACTCGGAGCAAAAACTGGATCATTTCTTCGTCCAGGGCCATGCCTCTGAAGCCTGAGCGGGTGGCTAGCACCGCCCATGCGGCAAAAATTTCTGAATTGCCGGACCAGGTGAAGTGAAAATTGCGGTCCAAGGTCATAACCTGATCGGCAGAGAGCCCCTCCAAGGCATTCATAAATCGCAACCACTGGTGCGTATTCCATTTGTCCGTTTCGGTGGGCAGGGTGCCGTCTGAAAGAAAGCGCGTAGCCGCAGCATCCACGACCGTGAAGTAGGCGGGCTCCACCACAGGGCAGTTGGTGGGCAATCCAGTCCCGAAAATCCATTCGTCCCCTCCGATTTCTTCCCACTGGGCGTCACTCAACAGGCTAGCGCGCAGGTGACCGATAAATCGATCGGTGGTCATGGACTGGAAGGTGTAGGAGGCGAAGTAGTCCTTCAAAAAGGCATCAAATGCTTCGCGGCCGACGGTGTGTTCGATGAGGCGCAAGAAGTGGAAGCCCTTGTCGTAGGCGATGGTGGTGACGCCGTCGTCGGGGTTGCGGCCGACGAGGTCGATGGCCAGTTTAGTGTCGTTGGGGGCATTTTCTAGGAAGTCGGCTACCTCGGCAGTCAAGTCGCTATGGGAGAGGGCTTGAAGCATGGCGGCATACTCGGCGCCGTAGACCGCCTCCATGATGCGGTTTTCAAAGTAGACCGTGAAGCCTTCGTTGATCCAGAAGTCGTTCCAGGTTCCGTTCGTTACCAAGTTGCCCGACCATGAATGCGCCAGCTCATGGGCGATCAAGGCGACCAAAGAGCGGTCGCCCGCAATGACGGTGGGGGTCAAGAAGGTCAAGCGTGGGTTCTCCATGCCGCCAAAGGGGAAGGAGGGAGGCAGAACAAGTAGGTCGTAGCGCTCCCATTGGTAGGGGCCGTAGAGAGCTTCGGCCGCCTGAATAAGGGCTTCGGTCTCGCCAAATTCCCAAGCAGAAGCTTCAAGGATGGCGGGTTCGGCGTACACACCGGTGCGTGGACCCGTAGATTGGAAACGCAAATCGCCGACCGCCAAGGCCATCAAGTAGGAGGGGATGGGCTGCTTCATTTCAAAGCTGTAGCGGAAATCTTCGGAAAGCGATTGTGGATTCGATGCGCTCATGACGGCTAGCAAGCCTTCGGGAGCTTGAACTGAGGCATCGTACGTGAAGCGAATGCCCGGGCTGTCCTGGAGAGGGATCCAGGTGCGGGCGAGGATGGCCTGACTCTGCGTAAACAGAAAGGGGTGGGTTTTGCCGTTAGTTTGTTCGGGGCTCAGCCATTGCAGCGCCTTTGCGCCGGGGCTGGTTTTGTACCAAATGGTGATGGTGTAGGAGCCGTCCACGGTTCGGTCGGGGAAAATGAGCAGTTCGGTCCCCAAAATTTCATCCTGACGGCCCGCTGCAAAACGCAATACCTCTTCGCCAAACCCTTCTCCCGTGGCCCGAACGTCCTGAATCTCCAAGCCATACGTGTCCAAACGCAACGTATCCGCCTGGTGGCACTCAAAGGTCAAGGTCGCCAAGGCCTGCAGCACGTGGGCGTCAAAATCCACCGAGGTGATGTTCAAGCTCAAATGGGTCACCACCGCCTCGGCGGGGTCGGCATAGGAATGAGGATCTAAGGGCATAGGGACAGGATCTACGGCGGTTTCGGAAAGTTGACAGGCACTCAGCAAGAGACTGGCGCAAACGCTTATAACGGGAATTTTCATGGAAAACGGCAAAATTTTACGCTAATCTCGGGCAAATGGTGCGACTTTTGTTCAGATTTTACGCATGACTGAAACAACTGCATCCATTCAGGTCGGCCGCCCGGGCTGGGGAACGCGCTTTGTGATCCGCACGTTGAGTGTTTTTGCCACCGCCTACCTCTTGCCGGGGGTGGAGTTGGAGCAGTTTACCACGGCCATTTGGGTATCCTTGGCGCTGGCCGTTCTCAATGTAACGGTGCGCCCCTTGCTTATCCTTTTCACGATTCCCTTGACCCTCTTCACCTTAGGGCTCTTCCTCCTAGCCATCAACGCCATGGTGGTGATGCTGGCGAGCGACTGGGTGGATGGATTTAGCGTTCAAGGTTTTTGGTCCGCCCTGGTGTTTAGCATGGTGTTGACCCTGATTTCCGGCCTTTTGGAGGGAAATATACGGGCCAAATTCAAGCGCCGCTAAACCGTTCAGGAGCCGGTCACCCCGCCGGCGATGATGTACTTCATGACATCTGCCGCTTTGGCGTTCAGGGGTTCCACGTAGGTTTTTGGTACGACAAATACTTGGCCCGAAATCGCCAAGCTGTGCGGCACATAGACGGTAATGAGTTCGTCGTTGGGCGTGCCCAAGTCGCGCAAAGCCTCGTCGGTGATAAAACCCACCCGGCGCACCTGTTCGTTCAACGACAAGCGCAGCAATACCGGCTGTTGAAAGCCTTTTTTCTTGCCCGTTAAGGACTTCATGACGTCTTTGACGGAGGTGTAGATGAGTTTGACCAGGGGAAGTCCTTCAAGCATTCGGTCCACCAGCTTAACGATGCGCAACTTCAAGGCGTATTCGCCCAGGAAGCCCACGAGCGTGATCAACACCAAGAGCGCCAGCAGGCCCACGCCTGGGTATTCGACCGGAATAATTTGGTCTAAGGTGCGAAGCAAGGCGAAGACAGCATAGACCGTAATGGCGATAGGTGCGGTGTAGAGGAGGCCTTGGATGAAGTAGTTGAGGAGGCGTTTGGTCATGGTACGGGAGGGTAAAGGGGGCGTTGTGCTACCGGCAATTTAGCAACTACCAAATTATAACTGGTTTTGATCCAGTGGCTTAATTCGGAGGAAGTGGCAGAGCCGTCGAGGTAAACGCCTCCCCAGTGCACGGGATTGAGGTAGGCCCCCTTGAAAATGGCCGGATGGCTTTCGCGCAAGGATTCTAGGGTGGCGGGGGGAAACTTCAGGGCGATTTGAGGCTCCTTTTCCAAGGGGAGCATGGCAAACATCTTCGACGCCACCTTGAAAACAAGTGTGTGCTCATCAAAGGGGAAGGTGGCCTCCGCTTGGGGCAGCGATTCGCAAAAGGAGATGGCCTGGTCGCGGTTCATGACTTATTCAGGCAAGGTGGCGCCTTCCAGCAGAGGGTCCCAAAACAGGGTTTTGAAGTCCTGCACTTGGTCGTCGATGACGATGACCCCTTCCTCTTCCAGGAGCTGCTGCATGGCGTTCATACCGCCAAAGTGGTGCTTACCCGTTAATAGGCCTAGGCGGTTCACGACGCGGTGTGCGGGCACATCCGGGAGGAAGTGGCTGGCATTCATGGCGTAGCCCACCGTTCGGGAGGCTTTGGCGGCGCCTACAGCCTTGGCGATGGCTCCGTACGACGTGACCCGTCCGCGGGGAATCTGGCGGACGACGGCGTAGACGCGTTCGAAGAAATCGCTGGATTCGGCCATGTTACTTCGTGGGAAAAGCGAATTTCAAATACGTGATGGTCTTGCCTTGCTCGAGCCACATCTTCTCGTAGTAGGTCTTGCAGGCAAAGACCACGTGGTCCGGCTTGTCGATGATTTGGCCGTAAATGTCGTGGTAGGTTTCCTGGACCTCCAAGCCCCACCACTCAATGATGCCGTGGAGGTAGCCGTGTAGGAATTCGCTGTCGGACTTAAGGTGCACCGAGCCTCCAGGGGCGAGCAAAGAGCGGTAGACCTCCAAGAAGGCGGGGCCAATCATGCGGTGCTTGGCGCGCTGGTACTTGATCTGCGGGTCTGGAAAGGTGATCCAGATTTCATCAATCTCGCCGGGGGCAAAACAGTGCTTGACCCATTCAATGCGGGTGCGCAGGAAGCCTACGTGGTCCATGCCGGCCTCTTTGGCTTGCTTGGCACCTTGCCAAATGCGAGCGCCCTTGATGTCAATGCCGAGGTAGTTCTTGCTGGGGTCGCGTTGACCGAGGGCAACGGCATACTCCCCGCGTCCGCAGCCCAGTTCCACCACCAAGGGCTTGTCGTTCTTGAAAAAATCCGACTTCCACGTTCCAGCGAGGGCGAGACCCTCTAGGACTTCGTCCTTGGTGGGTTGCACCACATGGGTGAAGGTGGCGAGTTCGGCAAATCGGGCGAGTTTATTTTTTCCCATGTGCTAGGTTTGAAGGTCCAAAATTCGGGCCTGGAGGGTTTTGCTGTTGCGGAAATAATTCCATTCGAGGACGACGGCCAAGTCAACGGGCTGGGAAACGTCCGCGTGCCCCCAGTTGAAGCCAATGACGGGCAGTTCGGCGCCGGTATGGGGGTCGACAGCCTGGGCGCGGAGGTGCTTGCCCTCGGACATCCGACGAACGTCCTCAAGTTGAACGCCTTTGAGGCCCCAAATAGGTGCTTCGTTGTCCATGCCAAAGGGCTCCAAGCGCTCGAGCAGGGTGGCCAAACTCTCGTGGAGTTCGTGCACCTGAGCTAGGCTGTCAATCGCTTGCAGGGGGTGGCGTTGATCGGCAGGCCAGCGTCGGTCTACGGCGGCGTTAAACGCTTTGCGGAAGTCTTCCAGCTTTTCCGGCAGCAAGGTCATGCCGGCGGCAGCCCGGTGGCCGCCAAACTGGATGAGGTGCTCGGACGCTTCGTCCAGGGCGTCGTAGAGGTCCAAGCCCGCTACGGAGCGCGCGCTGCCGGAAAGCTTGCCCTCGTGCTCGGTCAGGACGATGGTCGGCTTGTAGAACGCCTCTACGGTGCGCTGGGCAACGATGCCCAAGACTCCTTTGTGCCAGTCCTGGCCGACCAGAACCAGGCCCACGTTTTCATGCTGGGTGGCTGCTTGGGCTTGCGCGGCAAGGCTGACTTCCTTCTCGGTGGCGCGACGTTCGCCGTTGTAGTGTTCAATGTTCTCGCCCAGTTGCGCCAGAGCCTGAGGATCGGGATGGGTCAGGAGGTCCACGGCCAAGTGGCCATGGCGCATGCGGCCCGCAGCGTTAATCTTGGGGCCAATGGCGAAGACCACATCTTGCAGGGTGATACTGCCAGGAGCTTTTTCCCCGAGCAAGGCGGCCAAAGAGGGCCGGGGCGAGGCGTTGATCGCGGCCAGGCCTTGGCGTACCCAGTAGCGGTTTAACCCCACCAAAGGGACCATGTCCGCGCCAATGCTCACGGCTACAAGGTCCAACAGGTCGTCCAGGTCGCTAGGCGCTAACCCAGCCTGCTCGTAGCTTGCGCGCCAAAGCACGTAGCCAACCCCACAGCCGCAGAGTTCCTTGTGCGGAAAGGCGCAATCGGCCCGCTTGGGGTCCAAGACAGCCAGAGCCGGAGGAAGTTCGGGACCCGGCGTGTGGTGGTCCGCCACGATGACGTCCAAGCCCTTCGATTGCGCATAGGCGATGAGCTCCGCACTCTTAATGCCACAGTCCAAGGCCACGAGTACGGAAGCCTCTTCGTCCAAGGCGCGGTCTATGCCCACTTTGGACAGGCCGTAGCCTTCGGCGTAGCGGTCGGGGATGTAGGTGGACACAGTCCAACCGCCCCGCTCCAAAGCCAATTTGCCCACGGATACGGCGGTCGTTCCGTCCACATCGTAGTCCCCAAAGAGAAATACGCGTTCGCCCCGTGTCCGTGCACTAGCGACGCGCTCAGCGGCGACGCGCAGGTCCGCCATGGTATAGAGATCCACGTGGGCGAGGGGTTCGCCGGGGAGCCAGCGCTTGATGGCCTCCAGGGAGGTCAAGCCCCGCTGCGCGAGGACGCGGGCCAAGGCTCCGTAGTCGGCGCCGAGCTCAGCGTGCAGGGCCTGCACGGTGGCCTCGTCGGCAGCCGGGGCGATGGCCCAACGCTTTTTCATTCGTCGCGGTGCTTGCGGGACGCGGTGTACACGCCCATTTGGTGCTCCACGGAGTACTTGTGCACGAGCTGGAAGAGTTCTTCCACAAACGCTTTGTTGAGGTGAAGGGCTTCGGCTTGGCTGCCCCGCTTTTGGAGGAGGTCAAACCAGCGGTCCATTTGGAAAATACTGGCGCCGTGCTGGGCCTTCATTTCGCCAAGCGCCTGCACGATGTCCATGCGGGAGCGCAGAAGTTCCACCATCTGCTGGTCCACTTGATCGAGCTTTTCCCGTTCCTGATCAATAGCTTCCTGGAGGGCGAGATTCTTGGGAGCGTTGGCCTCCAGGGTGGCTAAAATCTGGCCCAAGCGCTGGGGAGTAATTTGCTGAGCGGCATCGCTCAAAGCTTCTTCCGGAATGGGGTGGACCTCTACCATGAGGCCGTCCATCTGGATGTCCATGGCGACCTGAGACACTTGCTCGATGAGGTCGCGCTGCCCCGCAATGTGGCTGGGATCGCAAATAATGGGGATGTCCGGCGCTTGACGGCGGAGTTCAAAGCTGAGTTCCCACTTAGGCTCGTTCCGGTAGGGAGCCGAATAGCTGGAAAAGAATCCCCGGTGGACCGCAGCCAAATCGGTCAAGCCCATTTTCTCCAAGCGCTCAAAGGCTCCAAGCCAAAGGCCTAAGTCGGCGTGTATGGGGTTCTTAACGAGGACGGGGATGCCGCTGCCTTTGAGGGCTTCGGCAATTTCTTGCACGTAGAAGGGGTTGACCGTTGTGCGTGCGCCAATCCAAACGGCGTCTGCCTGCACGGCCAGGGCTTTTTCCACGTGGTCGGCGTTAGCCACTTCAATGACAAAGGGGAGGCCAACCTCTTGGCGCATGGTCTGCAACCAACTGAGGGCATCGTAGCCGGCGCCTTCAAACTGTCCGGGGCGGGTGCGAGGCTTCCAAACGCCCGCCCGGAAAAGTTGGGTATGGCCTTCTTGCTTCAACGCACGGGCCGTTTCCAGCACTTGCTCCAAGGACTCCGCCGAACAGGGCCCAGCGATGACGAAGGGCTTCTGGGGCGAGCCTTCCCAGGCGCCAAACGTACGTAATGGATGTGTAGGCAAATTCATGAACCTCAAAGGTACCGGTGCCAAACCGGATAGCCGTTTAATGTTGGGAAAAAGTCACTGGAAAAATGCCCTATTCGGTACCCCCCAAGACCACGACGATTTCGCCTTTGGCCTCGTGAGCGGCGAAGTGGGCGGCGAGCTCAGCGACGCTGCCGCGGTGGAAGGTTTCGTGCAGCTTGCTGATTTCGCGAACGACACAGGCGGGGCGCTCGCCGCCGAGGTGTTCTTCCAGTTCCCGCAAGCAGCGCGCGATGCGGTGTGGAGATTCGTAGAAAACTACGGTGCGCGTTTCCGTGAGCCACTCTTTGATGCGCGTTTGGCGACCTTTTTTCTGGGGGAGAAAGCCCTCAAACACAAAGCGGTCGCATGGCAGGCCGCTGGCGACGAGGGCTGGAATCAAGGCGGTGGGGCCGGGCAAGGCCTCCACGACGATGCCGGCGGCTACGGCGGCGCGCACGAGCAAAAAGCCAGGATCGCTGATGCCCGGGGTGCCGGCGTCGCTGACGAGGGCATGGTGGCCTTCTGTTCGGGAAATGGACTCCACGACCGCATCCACTTGCTTGTGCTCGTTGTGCATGTGAAAGGCGCGAAGCGGCGCTTGCACGTCGAGGAGCTTGAGGAGCTTGCCGGTCGTTCGGGTATCCTCCGCGTAGACCACTTCGGCGCTCTTCAGGACCTCAAGGGCCCGAAGGGTAATGTCGCCCAGGTTGCCTAGGGGAGTTGGAACGAGGATGAGTTTTCCCATGCGAATCAGGTGCCGAACGTCTTACTCAAAACGGGCAAAAACCAAAGCGAGGAAGCGCTCGGCAAATTCGGGTTTTTGCGTCCAATCGTAGTCGGGATAGACCGCATTTTCTAGAAAGGTCTCGCATTCCTCTTTGCTCTCCATGGTCGCCAATGCCGCCACAACGCGTTGAAAATCATCGTCTTCGCCGTTGAAAAGGTGCTTCACAAAGGCGACGCGGTCGTTGAGGCCCACTTTCAAGCCGGCGTAGCGGGCGTTGACACTTTTGGCCGAACCTGCACTCGGGGTCAGGCTGGGGGAAGCTGAGCTCGCGGGAGGTGCTGGGGCAGTGTGGGATTCAACCGGAGCTGGGGCTGCCGGTGCAACGGGTGCGGCTGCTTCCTGGGCGGGCTGTGTTTCCGGAGTCGGAGGCGTCAAAGGGGCTTCCACTGCCTCGGGCGCCACAGGGGCTGGGACAGCTTCGGGTGCAGCCGCTACGGGCGCAGGCTTGGGAGGTGCGATGGGCGCTTCGGTGGCGGGAACGGCTTCGGATACCTGGGCTTGAGCCACGGAGGCCGCGGCGGCAGCGCGTGCGGCGTCTTCGGCGCGTTGAATTTGGGCGAGCAAAGCGGCTTGTGCGCTCGCGGCAGCCGCATGAATTTCCGCCTCTGCCTGCTGTTGAACGGCCTGCAATTTGCCGCGAAGTGCGTGCTGATGGGCTTCGGTCCAGAGGGTTCCAAGCTCGGAAAGGTGAGCGCTGGTGGGAGTTTCGGCCTGTAAAGCGTGACGTAAAGCGGAAATGGAATCGGATAGGGACATTCGACGGGGGTTTGTGAGCAGAGTGGTAGATTTGTGCGGCACCGAAAAGTACAAAATGTTCCAAGAGCACACAGAAGTTCCCACGCGTCGTTCCGGATGGATTGAAGTCATCGCGGGGTCTATGTTTTCTGGCAAAACAGAAGAGCTCATACGCCGTGCCAAACGTGCGCAGATTGCCAAACTTTCTGTGCAAATTTTTAAACCGGGCGTTGATACGCGCTACTCGGACGAGGCGGTGGTGACCCACGATCAGGCTTCGCTGCAATGCCAGTTGGTGGAGAGCTCGGACCAGTTGCACCTCCTTGCGGCCGGCTACGAGGTGGTCTGCATCGACGAAGCGCAGTTTATGGATGAAGGCGTGGTCGAGGTGGCCAACAAGCTCGCCAATGCGGGGACGCGCGTCATTATCGCTGGATTGGATATGGATTTTAGCGGCAAGCCGTTTGGGCCCATGCCAAATTTGATGGCCGTCGCCGAATTTGTCACCAAAGTGCACGCGATTTGCGTTCGCACGGGGGAGCTGGCGCATTATTCGCACCGCTTGGAAGCCGAACAGGGCACCATTCTGCTGGGTTCCCAAAACGAATACGAACCGGTGTCGCGCGCCGTTTTCACCCAACTTCAAACCGAATCCCCTTCTCATGTTTCCGGCAAAACGGATTGAGGACCTGGCCCACATCTTGGGGGCGAAGGTGGGGGTCTCGGGCCAAACGCCCTCCCTGGAAGCCATCTCTACGGACAGCCGCCAAGCGATGTGGCTGCGTCCCACCGCCTTTTTTGCCCTGAAAACCCAGAGTGGCGACGGCCATGCCTTCGCGGCCGAAGCGCTGCAGCAAGGTGCCGTCGCCCTGGTGATCGAAGAACAGTCCGCGCAACGCGCCCAACTCGAAGCAGCCGCGGCCGAAGCCGGGGCCTGGGTGCTGCGGGTGGCGTCGACCTGGTCCGCGTTGCACCGCTTCGCCGCGGCGCACCGCGATAGCCTCCAAGGCCCGGTGGTGGGCATTACGGGGAGCAACGGAAAGACGACCGTGAAGGAATACCTCTACCATTTGATGGGGGATCGGGAGGTGGCGCGTTCGCCCCGCAGTTTTAATTCGCAGTTGGGGGTGCCGTTGACGGTGCTTGGGACAGATCCCCATGCGCGCTGTTTGCTGGCCGAAGTAGGCGTGAGCCAAGCCGGGGACATGGCGCGTTTGGCACCTTGGTTGCGTCCGAATGTGGGCATTTTTACGTCGTTGGGCTCGGCCCATGAGGCGGGATTTGCCTCCCGTGCAGAAAAATTGGCGGAAAAAGCCTCCCTCTTTGCCCAGAGCGACTGGGTCATTGCACCCGCCGCCCAACCGGAAATCGCCCAAGCCTTGACGGGACATACACGTGTTTGGTCGTATGCGTGGAACCAGCCTGAATTGGAAGCCGATGTGCATTTTACGTGGGCCGAGGGTCAAGTGAGCTGGGCGGCGCCTGCATTAAACGTTTCGGGCCAGGCGGCTTGTCCCGCCTTCGAGGCGATTGAGGCCCAAAATGTGGCTGCGGCCCTGGCGTACATTTTAGTGTCGGGTTCGGCCTGGAAGCCCGAAGCGCTGATGGACGTGCTGTCGGCGGGGCTGCGTTTGGAACGTCTGGCCGGCATTAAGGATTGGACCTTGCTCAACGACAGCTACAGTTCGGATGCCGATTCGCTGGAGTGGGCGTTGGAAACCCTGGGACGCTCGGAAAGGGCCCCGCGTTTGGCCCTCGTTGCGGCACCTGAAAACATGAAAAATTTTGGCGCCTGGATGGCCGATGCCGTGAAGCGCCATGGATTGGACGACTGGATGGGCATTGGTCCTGGCACCGAAGATGCGGGCGGACACTGGCCCAGTGTGGAGGCCTTTTTGGCCGACCAGCCCTGGACGCAAGGCCCCGCGCAAGGTACCCTGTTGCTCAAGGGCCCTCGCAAAGCAGGCTTGGAGCGCATTTTGCCCTACCTGCGCAGCCAGCACCACGATACGCACGTAAGTCTGGATTTGGAGGCCTTGGCGGCCAATTTGCGGCATTACCGCGGTCGTTTGAACGGCCAACGCGTGATGGCCATGGTCAAGGCCAATGCCTATGGATTGGGTGCTGTGACCGTGGCTAAAGCCCTGGCGAAGCACCATGTGGACTACTTCGGGGTGGCCTATTCGGACGAAGGGGTGGCCCTGCGCAAAGCCGGCATTGCACAGCCGATTCTGGTGATGAACCCCGGCGAGCAGAGCGTGGAAGTGCTTTTGGAGCACCGCTTGGAGCCCGAGCTCTTCAACTGGACCTCCCTGGAGCGCTACGGTCAAGCCTTTCTGCGCCACCCGGGTGAAGCGCCCGGACGCGTCCATATCAAGGTGGATACGGGCATGCACCGCTTGGGCTTCCAACCCAGCCAGGGGGCCGAGGTAGCGGAAGCTTTGCGCGCCTACCCGGGCTTAGAAGTGGTTTCTGTGATGTCTCATCTAGCAGCAGCGGAGGACCCCCAGCAGGACGCCTTCACGCGCCAGCAGTTCGAGGCCTTTGAGCACTTTTACGGGGATCTTGCTGCAGGGCTGGGCTACGCGCCATTGAAGCAGATCGCCAATACCCCAGGTACAGCGCGCCATCCCTATTTGCTGGGCGATATGGTTCGCTTGGGCATCGGCCTCTACGGAGATTCGGCGGTGCCCGAAGACCGCGCGCTGCTCCAGCCGGTGGTCTACGTGCATACCCAAATTTCCCATGTGCAAGAGGTGCCTGCGGGCGAAGGCCTTTCCTACGGCCACGCGGATGCAGCGCCCCATGCCCGGCAAATTGCCACCCTCCCCATGGGCTACGCGGACGGTTTCCCGCGCATCTTAAGTGAGGGACGCGGGGAGGTCTTTATTCATGGCCAACGCTGTCCGGTGGTGGGCCGTGTCTGCATGGATATGACCATGGTGGACGTGACGGGCCTTCACGTGGCCATAGGCGACCGCGTGGAACTCCTCGGGGCGCACATTCCCTTGCACGAATTCGCCGAACGCTCCGGCACCATTTCCTACGAAGTACTTACGCGCCTTTCCGAGCGTTTAGGAAGAACAGTATGGAACCCCAACGCCTAATTCACCGCCTCTTCCTCAGCCTCTGGGTGCTCTTTTTGCCTTTTTGGGACTTTGGTGCGGGCGCTGCGTTGGTCCTGGCCTTTGCCGCAGCGGTATTGAATGACCTGCAAAATGCCGGGCGGAAATTCCGGGAAAGCGCCTCTTTTTGGCCGCTCTGGGGGCTGTTTGGCCTGGTGCTGTTGGGGACCCTCTGGCACGGGGCCGCTTTGGACAGCCTCTTGCGCATGCTGCCTTTGCTCCTGCTCTTTTGGGCGTTTGACCGGGAAACAATCGTTCGAACGCTTCCCCTCGGCGCCTCCCTCCTCATGCTGTACTTATTGGGCGGTGGGCTGTACCGCGTTTGGCAGGGGGCGGACTGGTCCGTTTTCGTCTACCGCGGGCTCTTGGAGGGCCTGCACCAGCACGTGTACATCGGCACCTATTTGCTCCTCGCCGCGGTGGCGGTTCAAATCAGCGCTTTCTCGGCCCGAATCACCGCCCTCTTCTGGGCCATCACCCTCCTTTTCCTGGGTCTACTTGGGGCGAAAATGCTGTTAATCAGCGCCCTTGTAGCGGCCATTTGGTGGCTCTATCGGTCCAAAAGCCTCCCGCGCTGGGCCCTCCCCGCAGCCATTTTTCTCGTCCTAGGCTTCGTCACGGCCCAAGGGCTTTCAGAGGGCCGCGCTCTAGGCCATGTCTTCAAACCCCTGGACCCCTACTGGGCCACCGGCTCCGTAGATACGCGAGCGGTTCAAGCCAAAGCAGCCCTCCAAGCTTCGGCGGAAAAACCCTGGCTAGGCTGGGGACCCTCCGAAAAGCAAGCCGCTCTGGAGCAGGTCTACGCGGAGTGGAACTACCGCTTTGGGCTCAAGCGCCACCTGAATGTGCACAACCAATTTTTGGAAT
>Ga0255757_10000419_pt1 | contig 41602 bp, 39 predicted proteins | sample 071ome_27_FD_179957 | JGI IMG/M metagenome (GOLD analysis project Ga0255757, IMG submission 179957) | Coastal salt marsh microbial communities from the Groves Creek Marsh, Skidaway Island, Georgia - 071409AT metaG (version 2) | ecosystem: Environmental > Aquatic > Marine > Intertidal zone >...
GGCCGTCTTCGTTTTATCCACAAAGTGAATGCAAAAGCCGTCGACGTTATTGGATCCAAACGCGCTGCGTCGCTACGCAAAGCGTGCGCTGCGATTTGATCCAAAAGACAACTACCTCGCGCGCCGTTGCGGAGGGGAACTCTTGGATCGGCTTGACCTCGTAAGCCTCGAGCCTGAGGTGGTTTTGGATCTCGGCTGCGGTGCCGGCATTGAAGCGGAACAACTCTCCGCGCGATATCCGGACGCGCTTGTGTTGGGAATGGACTGCGTTCTTGGAAGCTCTAATGTTGAAGCCAAAACGAGCTGGCATCCGTGCCTTGCGGATGGGGTTCGATTGCCGTTGCCCGACAACCGCGTGGATCTGGTGCTTGCGAATCTCTTGCTGCCCTGGATCGATGCGCCTGCAGCACTTTTGGAGATCTGCCGAGTCTTAAGGCCCGACGGGCTTTTGATCATGTCGACCTTCGGACCGGATACGTTGTTAGAACTTGACGACGCATGGGCTGGAGCGGACAAGAACCCTCACGTGCACGTTTTTCAGGATATGCACAATCTGGGCGATCAATTGGTTCAGTCGGGGTTTTCCGAGCCAGTCATGGATGCTGATCCCATCGGTCTGACCTATTTAAATGCCAGATCGCTTGCCGAGGATTTGCGTCGGCTCGGCGGTGCAAACGCTCGAGAGGATCGGCGCCGATCTCTCACCGGGAAAAATCGCTGGAAACGCTTTGAGGAAAAGTACCAGCCTTTGGAGCGAGACGAAGGGCGAATCCGCGCAACGTTCGAGCTCGTTTACGGTATCGCCTGGGCTCGATCCAGCGCGGAGCCAACCGGGGATTCTTTTCGCGTGACATTCGAAGGCTGACGCCTTGACGAGGGAGAGGCGCAAGCGGCTAGATCAGAGGCGTTTTTTCGGCCAAGATTCACATCAAAATAAGGCTTTTTTAGGGTGGGGATAAAGGGATCGTGCTTGATGGGTTTACCCCCAATATGCTAGTGTTCGACGTGTTTTCTAGACCCAAACGGACGACGCCAGACAATTGATTTTGAGATCCGGGCGAGGACGCTCGGTCAAGGTCAATGACCCTTTCGATGACTCACCTTCAAGCCGCGCCCGGAGGGCGCGATTTCAGGCTTTTGATTCGACCCAACTGCTCGCTTGGCGTGCTGGCGGCGTGTTTGATCTTCGGCTTGTTTGCGCTCGTCGCAGTGGGCATTGGCACCTACATGGTAATGCTCGGCGCATGGCCAGTCCTGCCGTTTTTGGGTCTAGAGCTCGCTTTGCTAGCGATGGCGTTTGTGATGCTGCAAAAGCGTGCCAGATTTTTTGACCTGCTTGTGTCGGAAGGTGATGAGGTATGCGTCACGAAGCGGGATGGAAAGGGTGACAGGAAGCAGCGATTCCATCGCTACTGGATGCAGGTACGAGTGGCGAGCGGCCCTTACTGGTATCCCAGCAAGCTACTGGTGGGGTCGCATGGGCAGTTCACCGAGATAGGCGCTGAATTAACCGAGGAAGATCGCCTGAAGACAGCGACACAGTTAAGAGGGCTGCTGCGAACCTGACGGCTTGGCGGCAGACATAAAAAGATTTATTCCATTGCAATTTAATGTTCTTGTGGAGACAACGATGATCGCAAAACGATTCCAAAAACTGCGAACGGCGCTTTTTGCCGCGGCGGGGGTGGGTGCCTTATGGGCAGTGCCCGCGGCCGTTCAGGCGGAGTGGGGGCTCAATCTGCAGCGGCCCGTAACGGAAATCGCCCGCGTCCAGTTCGATCTGCACATGCTGATTACCTACATCGTGACCGTGATCGGCGTGATTGTATTTGGCGTCATGTTTTATTCGATCGCGAAGTTTCGCAAAAGCAAAGGCGCTCAGGCCGCCAAATTCTCTCACTCGACCAAGGCTGAGGTGCTCTGGACGGTAATACCGACGCTAATCCTGATCGGCATGGCGGTGCCTTCTACTAAAGCACTGCTGCTGATGGAAGACACCACAGATTCCGACATGGTGCTCAAAGTCACGGGCTATCAGTGGGGTTGGCAGTATGACTATATGGAGGACGGTGTTTCGTTCTTCAGCAAACTCGCCACCCCGCAGAGTCAGATCACCGGTACCGAGGCCAAGGGCGAGAACTACCTCCTGGAGGTGAACAACCACGTGGTGTTACCGGTCGGGAAGAAAGTTCGCCTGTTGCTGACCGCTAAAGATGTGATCCATGCGTGGTGGGTTCCCCAACTGGGCGGCAAGAAAGACGCCATCCCGGGCTACATCAATGAGATGTGGATCCGTGCCGATGAAACGGGCACCTTCCGCGGCCAATGCGCCGAGCTCTGCGGTAAAGACCATGGCTATATGCCGATTGTGGTCGACGTGGTTGAAGAAGCCGAATACCAAGCCTGGATTGAAAGCCAGAAGAAAAAGAGCTGAGCCTCTCCCGATTTCAAACTTAAAGATTTAACTTAAATAGGAGTCATACCTATGTCTACCGCGGTTGCAGACCATCATCACGACGAAGTGCCCAAGGGCATTACGCGCTGGTTGTTTACCACTAACCACAAAGATATCGGAACGCTTTACCTATGGTTCTCGTTCATCATGTTCCTGGTGGGCGGCGCGATGGCTCTGGTGATTCGCGCGGAGCTCTTCCAGCCGGGTCTTCAGGTGGTCGATCCCCACTTCTACAACCAGATGGTGACCGTGCATGCGCTGGTCATGATCTTTGGTGCGGTGATGCCGGGCTTTGTTGGGTTTGCCAACTGGATGCTGCCCATGATGGTCGGCGCGCCCGATATGGCGCTGCCGCGGATGAATAACTGGAGTTTCTGGCTGCTGCCGTTTGCGACCTCGCTGCTGATCGCGTCGCTCTTTGTTCCGGGCGGCGGTCCTGCCGCGGGATGGACAATCTATCCCCCGCTTTCAGTACAGGGGGGCATGGGCGTGGATCTGACGATTTTCACCATTCACATCCTTGGTATGTCCTCGATTCTGGGCGCGATTAACATCATCGCCACGATTATGAATATGCGCGCTCCGGGCATGACGCTGATGAAGATGCCGCTCTTTGTCTGGACCTGGGTGATTACGGCGTTCTTGCTGATCGCCGCCATGCCGGTTCTGGCAGGCGCGGTCACCATGCTTCTGACCGACCGTCATTTCGGCACGTCGTTCTTTAATGCTGCCGGCGGCGGTGACCCGGTCATGTTCCAGCATATCTTCTGGTTCTTCGGCCACCCGGAGGTGTACATCCTGATTCTTCCGGCTTTCGGAATCATCTCGCAGGTGATCCCGACCTTCGCGCGCAAGCCGTTGTTTGGCTACAGCTCGATGGTGTTTGCGACCGCAGGTATCGCCTTCCTGTCGTTTATCGTTTGGGCGCACCACATGTACACCGTAGGTATGCCGCTCTCTGGTGAGCTGTTCTTCATGTATTCCACCATGTTGATTGCAATCCCGACCGGCGTGAAGATCTTCAACTGGTTGGCGACGATGTGGCGCGGCAGCATGACGTTTGAAACGCCCATGCTCTACGCGATTGCAACGGTTGCGCTCTTCACCGTTGGAGGTCTCACGGGCCTGATGATGTCGATCACGCCGGCCGACTTTCAGTATCACGATACCTACTTCATCGTGGCGCACTTCCACTATGTGATTTTCTGTGGCTCGGTACTGGCCATGTTTGCGGGCGTTTACTACTGGCTGCCCAAGTGGACCGGCCACATGTACGACGAGAAACTGGGCAAGCTTCACTTCTGGCTGACGGTTATTGCGTTCAACGTGACGTTCTTCCCGCAGCACTTCCTTGGCTTTGCCGGTATGCCGCGTCGTATCCCGGATTACGCGCTGCAGTTCGCCGAGTTCAATATGGTCTCAAGTATTGGCGGCTTCGTGCTTGGTTTCTCCCAGCTGATTCTGCTGTGGGTGGTGATCAAAGCCATCCGCGGTGGCAAGAAAGCCACGGCCGAGGTCTGGGATAACCCGGAGGGCCTGGAGTGGACGGTCCCGTCTCCGGCGCCGTACCACACCTTCGCCACGGCACCTGAAGTTCGTTAGGCGCACCCTTGGAAGGGATGATGGCAACAGAAGCTCAAAAATCAGGCATTCGTAAAACCGTGACCATACTCGTCATCTTTGTGGTCGCGGTTTTTGCCTGGAGCATCATTAAATACGTGATTTAGCCCAGGGCGCAGCGCATGGACCGTCAACTGCAAAACAAGCACAACCGGAGAACCGTCGGCTGGCTGTCGCTGTGGGTGATCGGCATGTTCGGGTTTGGCTATGCGTTGGTGCCGCTCTATAACGTGTTCTGTGAGATAACCGGCCTGAATGGAAAAAGTGCCACGCTCTCCGAAGTGAGCGCCGCGCCTTTGGAGATTGACCGGTCGCGCACGGTGACGGTGGAGTTTGCGGTTAACGTGAGCGGAATCCCCTGGCAGGTTGACGGGCCGCAGACGGTGCGGCTGAAGGTGCATCCGGGCGAGGCGACGACCGTCACCTATGCAGCCCACAGTCTGACGGACAGCGCTACGGCGGGACAGGCGGTGCCGAGCGTGACGCCTGCAAAAGCCGCTAGACACTTCCTGAAAACCGAATGCTTTTGTTTTAAGCGCCAAGAGCTCGCCGCGCGAGAAAGCAAAGTGATGCCGGTGACGTTCATTGTGGATCCCGATTTGCCCGCTGAGGTGAAAACCATCACGCTGTCGTATGCGGTCTATCCGGCAAACGAAAACTTAAAAAATAATTCTTAAAAATCCTGATTCGACTTACCGATTCTTATAACGAGGACCAATCAAATGAGTGCAGCACACGGTGGTTATTATCTGCCTGATCCCACAAAGTGGCCCACGATCACATCGATGGGGCTTTTCCTGCTGGCGCTCGGTTTTATCCTGGACCTACATCACCTGGCTCCCGGCCCGTGGCTGATGATCGCAGGCGCGGTCGTTCTTGTGCTGATGATGTACGCCTGGTTTGGCGAGGTGGCCACCGAGAGCGAGGCGGGCAAATACGACGGTCAGGTCGACACGTCTTTTCGCATGGGTATGAGCTGGTTCATCTTCTCCGAGGTGATGTTCTTCGGCGCTTTTTTTGGTGCTCTGTTTTACACACGCATTTTGTCGGTGCCGTGGATTGCCGGGGAAGAGCTGCTGTGGCCCGGCTTTGAGGCGACGTGGCCGACCGCGGGGCCGGCAGGCGCGACTTATATTGGACCTAATGCGCATGACGTGCCGCCCGGCCAGTTTTCGAGCATCGGGGCGTTTGGTATTCCGCTTTTAAATACCGTACTGTTGCTGGCTTCCAGCGTAACCGTCACCTTCGCGCATTGGGCGCTTAAAAAGAGCCAGCGCGGGGCGCTAATCTTCTGGCTATTTGTGACTGTGGCGCTTGGCGCTGCCTTTATGTACTTCCAGGTGTATGAGTACATCGAGGCCTACACCCAACTGGGGCTTACGCTCGGTTCAGGCGTATACGGTGCCACCTTCTTTATGCTGACTGGCTTTCACGGCTTCCACGTGACGGTAGGGGCTATTACCCTGGCCGTCATTCTGGTCCGCTGTATGAAGGGTCACTTTAAGCCCAACGAGCACTTTGGATTTGAGGGTGCCGCCTGGTACTGGCATTTCGTCGATACCGTCTGGGTGGGCCTCTTTATCTTTGTTTATATCCTGTAAAACAACGAAATATGGACGAATGGCGCCGCCTCTCTCGGGCGGCGCTTTCGTTTTATCGGACGAGCGAGATTGCGGAGCGAGTAACCCAGGCACGCCGGAAGCAAGACCGGAAGCAAGAAAAGAGGGTGGCGCGTTATTGCGTTTGGGTTTGAATAGCTGCTTTTTGCAGGGAACCGCTTGGCTTGATGGCGCCGGTGTAGAGTCCCACCACGATAAGAATAAAGAGCACGATCCAGATACCGACGCGGTAGGTCAGCGCTTTCACGGTCCCTGTGCCGCGGCCTTTCTCGCGCATCATGGTCATCATCGCATAGCCAAGACTGAAGATCATGGCCAGCAAAAGCAAGATGATGATTACTTTAGTTAGCACGGGCGTGGGTCATGAGATTGAGAGTTGGCAGATGGTATCAGAGTCCCCCGCGCATTCAGTGAATTACACATCATCTTGACCATGCGCCGTGTACTCTCATGGACCGCGATTCCACTCATCTTGGTAGCGCTGATATCTCTGGGTTTTTGGCAGCTCGAGCGCGCGAAGGAAAAGCAGGCACTTCTGGATGAGTTTGCCGCCCGCGTTGGGCAACCACCCATTGCAGTTTCTGGCGAGCGGCTGGGCGCGGGTCAAAGCGGCGCCGCCGCGACGATCCGGGGTCGTTTTGACGGGCAGGGGCAGTTCCTTTGGGACAACCGGACCTATGAGGGTCAGCCCGGCTTTCACGTGCTGACGCCTTTTGTGATTCTGGGCAGCGACACGCGAATTTTGGTGGATCGCGGCTGGATAGCGCTTGAAGGCGGTCGAGAAGATCTGCCCCGGCCGTCGGTACCCTCAGGCGAGCGGGAAGTGGCTGGCCGTCTTTACGAGCCGCTGATGGGCTTTACGCTAGAGGCGCAGGCGCCGGAATTTGCCGCACCGCTACGCCAGAATCTGGATCTTGCGGCGTATGCAAAAGACGCGCCGTTTAGCATACAACCTTATGTCCTCAGGCTGGCGGCGGACGCACCCGATGGGTTTGTGCGAGCCTGGCCCGAACCTCGGGAGACTTCGGTCCAGAGGCATCGGGCCTATGCTCTGCAGTGGTTCGCCATGGCAGGCGTTTTTATTATCGTCGTTGTGGCCGTCGTCAGGCGTCAGCGAAGGGAACATCAATCCAAGGCACTATCATGACTACGCAGGACAAGGAAACCTTCAGCCCGGCTGTTCGCAATCGCAAGCGCTGGACGCTGATTGCGCTCATGGCGTTATTTCTGTCGCCGGTGGTAGCGGCGTGGCTGTGGACGCCGAGTAGCTTCAGAAATCGGGGCGAGTTAGTCGAGCCGCCGCGCCCCCTTCCCAATCTGGCGATGCGCTCACCAGCGGGCGATCCGGTGGATCTCAACAGCGTGTTGGGCCGCTGGACCTATGTTCTATTGATAGAGGGACCGTGTCTGGATCTCTGTCGGCAAGTCGCAAGCAACATCGAGCGGGCCCGGTTGAGCCAGGGAAAAAACGAAAAGCGCATTCAGCTTCTGATGCTCTCGCTGACCCTGCAGGAGATGACCGCCTTAGCTACGCTCAGTCAGGAGGCGCCCGATATTCGGGCGTTGGGGCTGGAGCCTCAGCAACAGGACGCGCTGCTTCGCGTTTTGGGTCAGTCCAGCGAACCGGCGGATCAGGGTTTGCAATGGATCTACCTCGTGGACCCGTTGGGTAATCTTATGATGCGCTACCCAATCAATAGCGACGCAAAAGATCTGCGCAAGGACATCGGGCGCTTGCTGCGCGCATCGCGAATCGGGTGAGCGGAACGTATAATCCTAGCCCGTTATGAAAGCGCAAGCCTCATCGACTTCGACTGCAGACCTTTCCTTGCGTAAGGTGATGCACGCCTATTACGAGTTGACCAAGCCGCGCGTGGTGGCGCTCATCGTATTTACCGCGATTGTGGGCATGTTTCTTGCGCAAGAGGGAATGGTATCGCTGTCCGTACTCATTTTTGGTGGATTGGGTATCGGGCTGTCGGCTGCGTCGGGAGCGGCATTCAATCACCTGCTCGATCGCCGGGCGGATCGGATCATGGCTCGCACGTCGGGTAGACCGCTCCCTACGGGAAGCGTACGGACCGGGCCCGCGGTTTTGTTTGCGCTTTCACTTGCGACGCTTTCAATGGCGCTGTTAGCGACCCAGATTAACGTCCTTACGGCGTTGCTCTCTTTTGCGTCCATGATTGGATACGCAGTGGTGTACACGGTTTGGTTAAAGCACGCCACACCTCAGAATATCGTTATCGGCGGAGCGGCCGGAGCGATGCCTCCAGTCCTCGGGTGGTCGGCAGTCACCGGTAGCGTGAGCCCCGATGCGCTGCTTTTGTTTTTGATCATTTTCTGCTGGACGCCGCCGCATTTTTGGGCGCTCGCGCTCTACCGGCGTGAGGAGTATGCGGCTGCGGGTATACCCATGCTGCCGGTGACTCACGGTGAGCGTCATACGTTGCTGCAAATGGTGCTGTATACCATTTTGTTATTGGCCGTAAGCGTACTTCCTTTCGCTACCGGCATGTCAGGGGCGATGTATCTGATTGGCGCACTTATTCTTGGCGTTATGTTTCTCGCTTATGTGGTGCGCCTCTTTCGTGCGTATAGCGACGCATTAGCCAGGCAAACCTTTGGTTTCTCCATCCAGTATCTTGCGATGTTGTTTGCGCTGATGCTGGTCGATCATTATCAGGAACCGCTACAGACGCTCATCAAAAACGCGCTCGCCTGACGTTATAAGGGCCAATCGGTATCAACCCTCACGATGTTGACGCTGCGCTGGATATGAGCCGCCTGGATCCTAACTCGATGAGCCGGCCTTATGCGCCGGCCTGCGACCGTAACCGCGAACCCATTTTGGATGTTTTGCGAGAGGTGTTGCCTGCAAGCGGACGCGTGCTTGAGATCGGTAGTGGAACGGGCCAACACGCGGCATATTTTTCGGCAGGCTTTCCGAATCTGATCTGGTTACCCAGCGACCTCCCGGAGAATTTGCCCGGTATCCGTCAATGGATTGACGACGTGGGCGAGAACTGTCTGGATCCTGTGGTGGTGAATCTTTTGTCTGATGACCTGCAGCTCCCGGCGGCGGATGCGCTGAGCTGTAGCAACACCCTGCATATCGTCGCCTGGCAGGGCGCGGTTAATCTCTTCGCGGCGGCCAATGAGTGTCTGGCTCCAAATGCGCCTCTTGTTCTGTATGGTCCGTATCGTTATGCGGATCGAGCGCTCGAACCCAGTAATGTTGAGTTTGATGAATGGCTGAAAGCGAGAGACTCGCAAAGCGGTATCCGGAGTTTTGAACAGATATGCGAGTTGGCCAGTCGTAACGGGTTTACGCTCTCACAGGACCGCGCGATGCCTGCAAATAATCGCTCGCTCGTCTTCAAAAAAGCGCCTTAGCCTGCGGCCCGGGTCAGCCCTTACAGTCGATCACGAAGCGCGTACCAGGTCATCGCGAGAGCAAGCAGCGGTGAGCGGAGCGCGGCCCCGCCAGGGAAAAGTGGCGTGGGCAACTGATTCATCACATCAAACTTTGCGGCCGTGCCATCCACCGCATCGGCCAGCATCGCACCGGCACCGGTAGCTAATGCCACGCCTGATCCTGAGTAACCGGAAGCCGATAGGATATGGGGAGCGTGGCGATGAAAAAACGGCAGGCGCGAAACCGTGATCGCCAGCGTGCCGCCCCAGCCATAGTGGATGGGCGTGTTTTTCAGCTGAGGAAAGATCTCAAGCATCGGTTTCTGGACAAAGGTTTTGATGTCCTTCGGGAAACGATAGCCGTAGTTTTCACCCCCTCCAAACAGCATGCGGTTGTCGTTCGACAGTCGAAAATAATTGATGACGAATCGTGAATCCGCAACGCATGCGCCATTACGGATAAGGCTTTTTGCGAAAGACTCATCAAGCGGTTCAGTAGCGATGATGTAATTATTGATGGGCATCACGCGCCGAGCGATGGTGCTCTGCAGATTGCCGATGTAACCGTTGCAGGCGTAGATCACGAAGCGCGCTTTAATCTGACCCGTAGCCGTGTGAACCAGGGCGGGCTCGCCGGGCTCGACGTGGGTGACTTCGGACCGTTCAAACAGGGAGGCCCCGGCGGTTTGCGCCGCTCGGGCCATCCCCAGCGCATAATTTAACGGGTGCAAGTGGCCCGCGCCCATGTCGAGAGATCCACCAAAGTAGTTCGCGCACCCCACCAGATCCTGCATCTCCTCACGCGGCACGTAGCGGATGTGTGGGTATTCATAATGATCGCGGAGTAAATCGACATAGTGGCGCGAATGAGCATTAAAGCGCTCGCGATGGTTAGCGTGAATACTCCCCGCGCGATAATCGCAGTCAATGTGATGGGTTTCAATTAATTGGCGGACCAGTGCTTTTGATTCTTCGGCGATAGCCCAGGCCGCTTTGGCGAGCGGCCGGCCGATTGTTTTTTCCAGCTCATCCTGATCGACGCGTTGACCGGTGCCTACTTGACCGCCGTTCCGACCGCTCGCACCCCAACCGATACGGTGGGCATCCAGAACAGCCACCGAATATTGGCGCTCACTCAGATGCAGCGCTGCCGAAAGCCCGGTGAACCCCGCGCCGATAATAGCGACGTCGTAAGTGTGCGAGCCCTTCAGTGACGGCATCTCGGGTAACCGGTTCGCGGTGGCCGCGTACCATGAAGGTGGATACGTCGCGAAGCGGTCGTTGCTGTGAAGAAGCGGCTGAGAAGACATGAATGCTGTTTCTCCCAATTGGGATCGATTTAGTGAGGAGAGGCGTTTTCCATGCCCTTCAGTATCTCGCGCAACAAAGACGGACCCCGGTAAATCAGCCCGGTGTAAATCTGGATCAGGTTGGCGCCAGCATCGAGCATTGCGATTGCGGAATCCGCACCATCAATGCCCCCGACCCCAATAAGGGGAAACGCCTGAGGCAGACACTGGCGAAGAGCGATCACTTTTTCACGCGCCGTATCAGCAAGTGGTCTGCCGCTAAGGCCGCCGGATTCGCCAGCATGGCGATGACTCGCTATCGATGGCGTTCGGGCGGTTGTGGTGTTGGTCGCAATAAGACCGTCTACTTCATGCCCAACAACGGCGCTCGCGATTTTTACAAGTTGTTCATCGTTTAGATCGGGTGCGATTTTGATAGCAATCGGGGTGTATTTATGATGATCAGCGGCAAGTCGACGCTGCTCTTCTTTTAGCGCCTCAAGCAAACGGTCAAGCGCGGCGTCCTGCTGGAGCGACCGCAAGTCTTGGGTGTTGGGAGACGAGATATTGATCGTGACGTAGTCGGCCGCGGCATACACCGCCCGCAACCCGCTAAGGTAATCCGATACCGCATTTTCGATAGGCGTTTTGGCGTTCTTGCCCAGATTGATTCCCGTTACGGCAAGCTGTCGGGTTTTGCCCAGTCGGTTCAGAAAATGACCCAACCCTTTGCTGTTGAATCCCATTCGATTGATCAGCGCCCCATGCTCGGTAAGGCGGAACATTCTGGGTTTGGGATTCCCGGACTGTGCCAGCGGGGTAACCGTGCCCAATTCGATAAATCCAAAGCCAAAAAGGGCGAGTCCATCAAAGGCCTCAACATCCTTATCCAGTCCCGCCGCAACACCTACGGGATTGGGAAACGTCAATCCCATGGCGCGAACCGGCTGGGATGGAAGGCGGCCACGCCAGAGATCGGCAAGATACTGATCAACAGGATGGACCCGTCCAGCGAGGCCGATCCCCGAAACCACCAACCGGTGTGCCGTTTCTGGATCCAGCCGAAAGAGTAGCGATCGGGCGAGCGCGTACATTGAGATTAGAAAGTCTCACCCTGAGTCAGATGGCGCCAGCGTCCTCGGGGGAGATGACCCAGTCGTATCTGACCGATACGGGTGCGCGTTAAGGTCTTGACCTGCAAATCCACCAATTCGCACATTCTGCGAATCTGGCGTTTTCGTCCCTCTTTCAGCACGAAGACCAGCAGATCATCCTGGATTTTCCGGATTGTTGCGGGTCGCAGCGCTCTGCCATCGAGGCTAAGGCCATGCGTCAGCAGAGCGAGCATCCGTTGACTCACTTGGCCTTTTACACGTACTCGATATTCTTTTTCGATGGTGCTGTCTGGACTGATGAGGAGGCGCGCGATACTGCCGTCCTGTGTCAGCACCAGAAGACCAGAGGAGTCGATGTCCAGGCGACCGGCTACATTAAGCGAGTACGGCGGGGGCACCGGACGGATGCGTTCGTCTCCGTTGTCATCACGATTCTCAGCGAGAATCAAAGAGACCGCTTCCGGGTAGCCTTTCTCTGGCTGGTTGGAGACAATCCCGGGTGGCTTGTTGAGGATCACCGTGGCGAGGCGTTGGCGCTCGCGGTGCGCGGCTTTAGAGAGTTGTATACGGGCGTTGGGATCCACTTTGGAGCCCAGCTCGGCCACTACTTTCCCATCGACAGAGACCTGGCCAGCCGCAATCAGCCGGTCGGCCTCCCGACGCGAGCACAGTCCCTGCGACGCCATCAACTTCGAGAGGCGGACGGTTTCGTTCATCGGTCGCCGGATCAGTTTTTGCCTGATCGCTCCTTTAGGAACTGCCGTGTCGCTGATTCTGCGTTGCCGATGTAGGTCCTCGGCGTTAGAGCAGAAAGCGCGTTTTTCGCAGTCTCAGGTATTGGCAGCGTAGAGACAAAGGTCTTTAGCGTTTGGGGGCTCATCTGTGCATGGCCTCGTGTCAGCGCTTTGAGCTTTTCGTATGGTTCGGGAACGCCATAGCGCCGCATGACCGTCTGGATGGGCTCGGCCAGCACCTCCCAGGCGTTCTCCAGGTCGGATGCCAGACGCTCCGAGTCAATCTCCAGTTTCGCCAAGCCCCGGCAAGCCGATTCGATGGCCAGTAAAGAATGCCCAAAGGCAGGACCCATGTTGCGCAAGACCGTTGAGTCTGAGAGATCACGCTGCCAGCGGCTAATGGGAAGTTTTGCCGCCAGATGCTCGAACATCGCGTTCGCGATCCCGGCATTGCCTTCACTGTTTTCAAAATCTATGGGATTTACTTTATGGGGCATGGTGCTGGATCCGACCTCGCCCTCAATCATTCGCTGGCGGAAATAGCCCAGCGCAATGTAGCCCCAAAGATCGCGATCGAGATCGATCAGAATCGAATGAAAACGAACCATCGCATGGCAAAGCGAGGCGAGGTCGTCGTGGGGTTCGATTTGAGTGCTCATCGGCTGCCAATCCAGCCCCAGTCCTTGAACAAAGCGGCGAGATAGGCTTGGCCAATCCAGATCAGGATATGCGGCCAGGTGCGCGTTGAAGTTTCCAACGGCACCGTTGAACTTGCCACGAATCTGGGTCGTCGCAACCTGATCGCGAACCTGATCCAATCGCGCCACCACATTAGCCAGCTCTTTCCCCATCGTTGTTGGGCTTGCCGGTTGCCCGTGGGTTCGGGCCAGCATCGGTTCTGCGGCGAACGCGTTGGCCATTTCAGCCAGGCGATCGGCGAGGCGGCCAATGGCGGGGACCATCACGTTATTGCGGCCATCACGAAGCATCAGTGCGTACGACAGGTTATTGATGTCCTCAGAGGTGCAGCCAAAGTGAATAAATTCCAGTATGGCTTTCAACTCGTCATGGCTCGCCATCTGGTCCTTGAGAAAATACTCAACGGCTTTGACATCATGATTGGTCGTGGACTCTATGGCCTTTACCGCTTGCGCGTCGGCGACTGAAAAATTGCGAATCAATGACTCCAGAAAACCGTTTGCCGATTCGGAGAGGGCAGGTACCTCTGGAATCCCGGGCGCTTCAGCCAGCGTTTGAAGCCAGCGGACCTCCACTTCAACGCGATATCGGATAAGTGCGTATTCGCTGAAAAACGGGCGCAGCGCCGCTGATTTGCCGGAATAGCGCCCGTCCACCGGCGAGAGGGCGGTGAGTTCAGAAAATGGGAGCGACTGGGTATTGCTCACGACGATGGTTTCTTAGAGCAGAACAGCCCTTATTTTAGCATTCGCAGCGGGCGCTCACGGTTCAAAGGTTGACTGAATAAGCTCGTATCTAAAGATGCGTGATCGTCTCCTGACCGTTTAACCGCCATAGTGTTGGGAAGCGCAGCGAAAAAACCGCGATGCTTAAGCCCATGACGCTCGCGCCAAACAAGACAGCGACGGGTGCCGAGAAAAGTTCTGCTAAAGGTCCCAGTACCAGTCCGCCTAAGGCAATCAGACTGAAGGTAATGCTGTGAATGCCCATGACACGGCCACGAAGTGGATCCGGCACAGCGAGTTGAAGCACGGTCATCGAGCTGATCAAAAAACAGGATCCGCCGATACCGCCGACGACGGCAAAAAGGCAGGCCGCATAAAAACCCCAAGGGGTATCGGCGTAAAGGCCGGTTATTCCCGCAAACAGGATCAGCGCAAAAACAAAGAGTACTCCACCGCCCATCATCGCTTTACCAAGGGCTGGAGAGTGCTGGAAGCGGCTGATGATCAGGGTTCCTGAGACCGACCCGATTCCGGTTGCCGAAATGAGATAGCCAAATCCCTTCTCCCCTGATCCCAGCAGCTCCGCAAAGACAGGCATGATCTGAACATAAGCGGTTCCGAAAAACATGGAGATGTAGGTCAGCACGATTAGCACGAAAAAGAGTTTCTCTTTGCAGATAAATCGTATCGCCGAGACCAGGCTGCGATCATTCGATGGCTCGGTTGGGGCCGGGGAAGCATTTTGCAGGCCTAACAGAATCCAGCTCATGGAGGCAAAACCCAGCGTACACAGGAAGAACAGTAGCCAGGTGTCAAATGCCGCAATCAACAATCCGCCAATCGCAGGCAAGATCATGCGTGTTCCCTGCCAGAGGATTGAGCTTAAGGCGACGGCACTCATCATTTGGGAGGGCTCAATCAGGGCGGGGAAAAACGCCACCCGGGCGGGAAGATCAAATCCAGAGACCAGGCCCAGCAAGGCGGCGAGAACAAGAACGTGCCAGACCTGCACCCACCCGGTCGCATCTAACGTGGTCAGTATCGCAAGGCATGCGCCGGCAAGAAAAGAAGTGATAAGCAGAATTCGGCCTCGGTTCCTTCGATCAGCCAATAAACCGCCCATCAGGGTTGCCACGATGGTGGGTGCGGCCAGCGCAAATCCAAGAAGACCGAGATACGCTGCCGAGCCTGTCAGTTTGAATACTAACCATGACAGGCCGACAAAGTAGAGCTGAGAAGCTCCCGTTGAACCAATCGATCCCAACCAGAAGCGTCGGTAGCGGGGAGATTTGAGCGCATCCAGTTTCATTAGCTCAGGTGCGCAGATGCCTCCACGTTAAAAGCGCAGCAGGCACCAAAAGGGAAGGGCAATCAATCCTGCCCGACAGCAGGGCGATCAGGCGCTTGATTGCTCAAGAGCACGCTAAGCCATCGGGTTCGCGGATCCGTCTCCAGAGCAATCATCATGAGCATCGTCAGAGGGGTAGACAGAAGCATGCCGATTGGCCCGAACACCCAACCCCAAAAAACCAGTGACAAAAAAACCACGAGCGTTGACTGACCCAAGCCTTGGCCCGTGAATTTTGGTTCCAGGAGGTTGCCGACGAGCATGTTGGCGCCTAAAAAGCCGCCGGCAACCGCCATCGCGGTGGCGAGATCGGCATCGAGCAGTGCCAGCACGACCGCCGGTACGGCCGCTATGATGGAGCCGATATAGGGAACAAAGTTCATAAAAAAGGCGAGCGCACCCCACAGGATGGCGAAGTCAACGCCCAAGATCAAAAGGTAGATAGCAATCAAGGCGCCCGTGATAAAACTCATGGCCGCCTTGATGACGAGATAGCGTGTTACGCCCTGCAAAAATCGATTGAGTTGGGAGAGCGTTTCCTCGGGTGCTTTCAGGATGCTCACCAGCTTGGCTGGTAAGGCAGTGGTTTCGACCAGAATGAAAAGCACCGTGAAGATAATCAGCATACTGTTGGCCAGCAATGCGCCAAATCCACTGACCAGACGCCCAAAAAATCGAGCCGCCGCGCCCGGGTTGATAAGGTCGATAGCGCCGCCCGCCGGAATCTGTACCCCTACCGCCCCCATCCAGGCAACAGCCTGATCAAGCATGTCGCTAAGCTGTTTTTCGTATCTTGGAAGGGCGTCGGTTAGCTGATTGACCGAGGCGCCAATCAGAGACCCGATCATCATTACCGTGAGCACCAGGACAATGAAGACCACGCTGATAGATGCCCAGAGTGGCAGACCTCGGTCCTGAAGCCAACGCAGTGGCGCAGAGGCGATGATCGCCAGAAAAATAGCCATCAAAAGCGGCACGATTATCGAGGCGGCTGCCTTGAGGCCGGCAATGACAATAACCAGCGAGGCCAGAACAATCAGAGTCTGGGCAAACCGACTGCTTTGGGCAGGGGACTGCTGCATGGTTGCGGGGGTATTCCGGACAGACGAGGGTTAAATCACTTGATGGAGCTCAGTCGCCCCTGACATTGTGATTCGATTAAATCCAACTCTTTAAGCGTCAGCTCGATATCATGACGCTGTTGTTCGAGCGTTTTGCGTCGCTGGCTAATTCTTTCGAGGAAATATCTCAACTGGCCCGCCTCGCCAGAGTCGAGGTCATACATATCGATAATTTCCCGGACCTCGCTCAGGGAAAATCCGAGGCGTTTCCCGCGCAATATCAGTTTCAAGCGAACGCGATCTCTCGCGCTGTATATCCTCTGCCGTCCCACGCGACCGGGCATGAGGAGTTTTTCGTCCTCGTAAAATCGGATGGCTCTGGTGGTCACATCAAATTCTTTAGCGAGCTCGGATATGGAAAATTCCCCTGAGCCGCTGTCAAATTCGGATGCCGAAAGCGATTTTTCCCGCATCTTTGCAGTATAACTTTAATTGACGTTTACGTAAACGGAAACTAAAATTTCCATACTAATTCTCATTAATCATCCCGCATGAGTTCGACCCCCGCCTCCTTGCCTGCCCAACGAGAACGCGCCGATTCCGCGATCAATTACCGCGTGCGTTTTGTCACGGCAGCCAGCCTTTTTGATGGGCATGACGCGTCTATCAATATCATCCGTCGTTTACTGCAGGCTTCGGGCGCTGAAGTTATCCACCTAGGACACAACCGAAGCGTGGCGGAAATCGTTGATGCCGCGGTTCAGGAAGACGTTCAGGGCATCGCGGTCAGTTCTTATCAAGGCGGGCATACTGAATTTTTCTCTTACATGATCGACATGCTTCGGGAACGCGGCCGCGGAGATATTCGAGTCTTTGGCGGCGGTGGAGGGGTCATCGTGGAAGATGAGATCAGCGCCCTGCACGATTATGGCGTGGCCAAGATTTATTCGCCGGAGGACGGCCAGAAGATGGGCCTTCAGGGAATGATCGATGACATGCTGGCCCGGGCGGATTTCTATCCTGCCGACGAGCCCAGCGAGACGCTCGACGGTATTGATCGCATCGACGGCGCCTTTCTGGCGCGCGTGCTGACTGAGATCGAAAATGACTCGCTCAGTGAGTTTTTGCTCCGGCAAGTCAGAGCCGGCGCCGGTCGCCTTGTGGGCCAGGTGCCCGTGCTTGGGATAACCGGAACGGGTGGATCGGGCAAGTCATCCCTAACCGATGAATTGATCCTTCGCTTTCGAATCGACTTTGAGGATCAGCTAAGGATCGCCGTTCTCGCGGTAGACCCGACCCGACGCAAGACCGGGGGCGCGCTGCTTGGAGACCGGATTCGCATGAATGCAATCGACGGTAACCAGGTCTTTTTTCGCTCTCTGGCTACTCGAGGCGCGGGCGGGGAAATTCCGCCTCAGTTAGGGGACATGGTTGCGGCCTGCCGCTGCGCCGGCTTCGATCTCGTTATTGTCGAGACGCCCGGCATTGGGCAGGGAGACGCCGGGATTGTGGCCGAGGTGGACACTGCGCTGTACGTCATGACACCGGAATTCGGGGCGGCGTCGCAGCTCGAAAAAATCGAGATGCTCGACTACGCGGACGTGGTAGCCATCAACAAATCAGACCGAAAAGGGGCGAAGGACGCCCTGAGAGACGTGCGCAAGCAGATGCAGCGCAACCGCGCAGACTTCTCCCGGTCGGTGGAGGATATGCCGGTCTTCGCTACCATGGCGTCTCGGTTCAATGATTCGGGTGTGAGCGATTTGTACCGATGCGTAAGAGATTCGCTCCAACTGCATGGCCTGCGTGCAGATTCCGATATCCTCAGCGGGGCAAGGCCCGCGCTCTCCTCCAGTGCCACCATTTCGTCTGACCGTGAACGTTACTTGTCAGAGATCTCGGCGACCGTGCGTGGCTATCACGACAAAGCGAGCGCGCTTGCTGCACTGGCGAGACGCCATCAGCATCTTCATACGGCGATCGAGTTACTTGGTCAGCAAGGCGAATCGACCGCGGCGCTTCAGGCGCTTGCGGATGAGGCAGCAAACGCACTGGGCCCGCACATGCTGGAGCGGATAAACGGGTTTGACGCGCTCAAGGCGCGTTATGAAGCTGAGACGCTTCAATTTGAGGTACGGGGGCAGTCGCGCGAGATAGACCTTAAATTTACAACCCTATCCGGTACACGCGTGTCGAAGGTCAGTCTGCCCCGTTATCACGATGCCGGGGATCGCTTGAGTTGGCTGCTCCAGGAGAACGTGCCCGGGGCATTTCCATTTACCGCCGGGGTGTTTCCGTTCAAGCGTGACAACGAGGATCCCACCCGCATGTTTGCAGGCGAGGGCGACGCGACGCGTACCAATCGCCGCTTCAAGCTTCTTTCAGCTGAATCAAAAGCAAAACGTTTATCCACTGCTTTTGATTCAGTGACCTTGTACGGCGCCGATCCGGCTTTGCGGCCGGATATCTACGGAAAAGTAGGAACTTCTGGGGTCTCGATCGCTACGTTGGATGACATGAAGACCCTGTACTCTGGGTTTGATCTTTGCGATCCGCTGACCTCGGTTTCCATGACGATTAACGGCCCGGCGCCCACGGTGCTGGCTTTTTTCCTCAATACTGCCATTGATCAGCAGGTGGAAAAATTCTGCGAGCGCGAAGGGCGGGAACCCGATCCTGCCGAACGCGCCGGACTAAGAGTCTGGGCGCTCGAAAATGTTCGGGGAACCGTTCAGGCCGATATCCTTAAAGAGGATCAGGGTCAGAACACCTGCTTATTTTCGACAGACTTCAGCCTGAGAATGATGGGTGATATTCAGGCGTATTTCATTGATAACCGGGTTCGAAATTTTTACTCGGTGTCTATCTCTGGATATCACATTGCTGAAGCGGGCGCGAATCCGATTACGCAGTTGGCCTTGACGCTGTCGAACGGGTTTACCTACGTTGAGTCGTATCTTGCCCGGGGCATGGCGATTGATGACTTTGCTCCGAATCTTTCTTTTTTCTTCTCGAACGGAATGGATCCGGAATACACCGTGCTGGGCCGGGTTGCTCGACGCATCTGGGCGATAGCTATGCGGGACCGCTACGGCGCCAACGAGCGGAGTCAGAAGTTAAAGTACCACATCCAGACGTCGGGTCGATCGCTGCACGCACAGGAGATGAGTTTCAACGATATCCGCACGACTCTGCAGGCGTTAATCGCGGTGTATGACAACTGCAACAGCCTGCATACCAATGCCCACGATGAAGCCTTTACCACGCCAAGCGAAGAGTCTGTGCGACGTGCCCTCGCGATTCAGATGATCATCAACCGGGAGTGGGGTCTGGCGGGGAACGAGAACCCTAATCAGGGCAGCTTCATCATCGAAGAATTAACCGACCTCGTGGAGCAGGCGGTACTCGCCGAGTTTGATCGATTGTCTGAGCGTGGCGGTGTGCTGGGCGCGATGGAGACCGGATATCAGCGTGGCCAGATTCAGGAAGAATCGCTTTATTACGAGACCCGAAAGCACGATGGCACCTACCCCATCATTGGCGTCAATACGTTTTTGGCGTCGGAAGAATCGGAGAAATCGCCGGTAGAGCTGGCTCGTGGAACCGAGGCCGAAAAGCAAGGTCAGCTCGAGCGTCTTCGTGCATTCCATACGCTCCACGAACAAACCGCACAGGCGGCTATTGAGACCGTCAAAAGGGCGGCGTTGCTGGGAGAGAATGTGTTCTACCCCTTGATGGAGGCGGCTCGCGTTTGCTCGTTAGGGCAGCTCACGCAGGCGTTCTTTGAGGTGGGTGGGAAGTATCGTCGCGGTATGTAAGCGCGCGCTTTGTCCGGGCGCCGTACAGCACACCTAATATCAGGTTGTAAAAACATAATAACTAAGAGGCTTCGTCTTGGCGATTTCACCCTCGTTGCGTCGTAACGTATTGATCCTCTCAGGCTGCCAGGCGCTGATGTTGTCCGGCAGTTCGCTGATGATCGCGACCTCTGCATTAATCGGGTTTTCATTGGCAGAAGACAAATTGTGGGCAACGCTCCCGATCGGTTGCCTGTTCCTCGGCACGTTGCTCTCGACCTACCCCGCATCCATGATCATGAAACGGATTGGCCGTCGTGCGGGTTTCATGATTGGGCCGATCTTTGGCGTCGCGGGCGCCGTGCTGACGCTGGTCGCTATTATGGACCAGAGCTTTGCGCTCTTTTCCGCGGGTTCTTTTCTGATCGGCGTGTTAAATGGCGTGGGGTATTACTACCGCTTTGCGGCCGCCGACATCAGTGACGATGTCTACAGAAGCCGGGCGATCTCCTGGGTGTTAGTGGGCGGAGTACTCGCTGCGTTTATCGGTCCGAATCTTGCGAACTTCAATCGCGATCTGATTAGCGGCTATCCCTTCGCCGGAAGTTACGCGAGCTTGATTGTGGTTTACGCGCTTTCGATTGGTTTGGCTTCGCGTCTTGATATCCCAAAACCCGGTGCCGCAGAACGCGCGGGTCGGCAAAGAAGCCTGTGGGAAATCGCCAGGCAGCCGACGTTTCTCGTGGCTGTGGTCAGCGCCATGGTGGCCTACGGCGTGATGAATTTAGTCATGACCTCGACGCCGCTCGCCATGGCGGGTTGTAACCATTCGTTTTCCGATACGGCCGTGGTTATTCAGTGGCACGTTATCGCCATGTTCACGCCGTCGTTCTTCACGGGCCACCTGATTGCACAATTCGGCACCCTACGGGTGATGGCCGCAGGTGCTATCGTGCTTTTTGCGAGCGTAGCGGTTGCTCTGCACGGCATTAGCGTGACCCATTTTGTGGTGGCGTTGATCTTTTTAGGACTGGGTTGGAATTTTCTCTTCATCGGTGCGACGCATTTGGTTACGCAAAGCTATGTACCAGCTGAAAAAGCAAAAACGCAAGGCTTAAATGACCTTCTGGTCTTTTCAACTGTTGCGCTAACGGCGCTCACCTCAGGGATGGTGCACGAAATTGCCGGGTGGGAAATGCTCAATAAATTGGTTCTGCCGGCCATCGGCGTTGCGCTTGGCGCGATTCTCCTGCTCGGTTGGTTCCGCCGACAAAGCGAAGCCAGGGTCGCTTGAGTTACGGAATTATCCCGTCCTGCGAATCCATTGGGTAACAAAGCCTCTTTTGGACAGGACCACGACGTTCCCGATCAGGATCAAGATGACACCCGCCAGTGAGCGCATCTGCCATTGGTAACCCTCCACCCAGGTAGATAGAGCGAGCGCCACGATAGGGAAGAGCACGGTGGCGTACGCCGCGTTTTCAGGCCCTATTCGCCCAACCAGCGTGAGGTAGGTTCCAAAAGCGATGGCGGAGGCGAACAGGGAAAGAAACACCAGTGACCCGACGTAGGACGCCCTGAGATCAATTTCGAAAGGGGAGCCTGCCCAAAGGCTGTATGCCAGAAGAAAAAGAGCGCCGTAAGCCATGCCAATGGCATTCGCCGGTGCGACGGCGATGCCGTGCAGTTGGTTGCGCGCCGAGATGATGTTGCCTAGCGAGGCCGAGAAGGTGGCGAGCACGCTCAGACCAATGGCCACCAACGCCTCGTGACCTGATCGCGAGATCTCGGGCCAGAAAACGAGCCCCATTCCGCCGAGGCCAAAAGTCACGCCAACGAGTGTGCGAGGGTGAATAGATCGATTAAGGAACAAGACGCCATTAAAAATGTTCATGACCGTGATCATCGAAAAGATAACGGCCAGCAAGCCAGTGGCCAGCTGGAATGCCGCGTGATAAAAAAGAATGTAGTTCAGGCAAAAAAGACAAAAGCCCATCATGGCTAGATAGAAGTGATGGCGAATGTCGATTCGAAGCGAAATGCCTCGAATCGTGCACCATCCGACAAGAACGACTGAGGCCAGCACGAAGCGGTAGATAATCGAGACCTCAGGCGCCACCACTCCAATCTGGAAGTGAATCGCCAGCCAGCTGGATCCCCAGATCAGCACCGTGAGCCCATAAAGCCCCAGCGTGTTCAAAGATGCCCCATCACTTTTCTGGGAGAGCCGGTGGCCGATACGGACGTCAACGACCGGTCAGATGATCAGGCTAACTGGGCCGCGGTTTCGGATAGCGTCTGCTCGTTAATGACGGCCGCGTAATCAGGCGGGTTATCGTGACGGCGAAAACTCTTTTTCACAATACCGGCCAGGTTGGGTTTCTTCTCTGCTGGCGTTTCGCCTTTGCCAATGCCGCCCCCGAATTCGATGATGCTGTCACAGCCGGTTTCCACAGCGTAAAGCAGGTTGTTATGCCAAAGCACCGGATTGAACAGTTGAGAAAAAAGAGCCGCCCGGATCGCATTGGGCTCGGGCGTGTGGAAGACACCTGACGCGTTCGACAGCACGTCCATTTTGGGTTTTTGGATCGGCGCCCCAGACAAGGTTTCACGAAATTCCATGGCAGCGGCGATCATGTAAAAGGTATGAAATGCACCTTCTGTTTTTAGTCGGGCGGAGCGCTTGCCAGGATGCAGGGTCTCAAGCGTGCCTATGAGAGCGTCCAGATCATGCGCTCTACCGCCGACTACCGTCTGATCCGGAAGATTGCATGCGGCCACCGCGCAGTAGTGGTCTTCCGCCAGCTTTTTTGCTTCGTCCAACGACAGGGACAGTGCCTCCATCTCGCCGTCGCCCAATTCGCTCATCAGGCGTCCTCGCTCGCTAACCAGACGCAAAGCCGATGCAAAATCAAGCGCGCCTGCCGCAACCAGAGCAGAGTATTCGCCAAGGCTGTGGCCCGCGGCAGCGCGCGGCTCTGCGGCCGTGGGAATCTCCTGTTGAAAAGCGCTGAGGCAGGCAATTTCATGGGTCAGCAAAACCGGTTGGGTAAAGCGCGTCAGATGAATCTGGTTATCTGGATCCTCAAATGACAAGGCGGCCATGTCGTACCCAACGATGTCGCTGGCCTCAGCATAAAGTTTTTTTACGACATCGAATCGTTCGTATAAGTCTCGACCAATCCCCGGGTATTGGGACCCCTGACCCGGAAACACGAAAAGGGGCTGCTTAAATTTTGCTGTCATAGATCTTGTGGTGTGGGATGCAGGTTCGATAAATGCGGAAGCTAAATTTTATCTCCTGGCTACCCAGGCGGTCCTGAGCGCTTGCCGCTGAAGTCCTCTGCGCGGCTAAGCACTGAACCTTAATGACCTCATTTCAGAACCTGCTGGCGAATAGGGGGTCGACGGTGTCGCCTGAACGATGGGCTATCGGCAGATAGGAAGAAGATATTGACGCGTTGCAATAATCAGTCTAGGCGTTTTCTTCCAGGCAGATCGCAAGAGAATGGTGTACTCAAAAAGAGCGATCTACGCACATATAATACTTAAGTAATTGATTATTAGAGTAAATAAAAAAAATCCCGCCGAAGCACGCTTGGGCGGGAAAATAATTGGAGGAGGATATGAAAAAGAATTTGTGCAATGCACAAAAACTGAGGAGATCTTAAAGGCCGGCTGGGCTCCTGTCAAGGCGCCGCTTCCGATGGCCTCTGGGGGTGTCCATGGGTAGCCAGAGCCTCCCCTCTCGGTAAGAATCATCGCCACCGCAAAAGCAACTGGCTGCTATGACCCTTCTCATCGCCCGCCATGGGCAGACCGACTGGAATCTCGCGCGTCGTTGGCAATCCCGCAGTGATATCCCCCTGAACGCCACTGGGGTGACTCAGGCGGATTCGCTCGCGCAGCAGCTGGTTGCCGAACACTATCGACCGACTCGTATTATTTCCTCGCCGCTCTCACGGGCTCGTGAGACGGCTGAGATAATGGGTAGAGTTTTAGGGCTGTCTGTTGCGGTTGATCAACGACTCACCGAACTGGATCTGGGTGAATGGGAGGGACGCTTGGAGGCAGAGCTGCGAGCGGAAGATCCGGCTCGCTACGACCATTGGCGATCGGAAGGCTATTTAATCGCCCCCCCGGGAGGCGAGAGTCTTTTTGATGTAGCCGAGCGCGTACGGCCGCTGGTCACCGAACTAAAGGCCCGCACCGGTGATCTTCTGCTTGTTGGACACCAGGGGGTCAATATGGCGCTTAAAGCAGAACTCTCTGGTTGTTTTGAGCCACACTGTCTCGAGCAGTTTCGACAGGCAAACGATGAGATGGATATGTGGTCTACAGCCCCGGCCCTCTCGATCAAGAGACTCAAGGCCAAGTGAGCAGATGCAATGACTGACCTCGTAAACGCGCAGCAGCATCTTGTGGCCGTCGACCGGGGCCTTGCTCGAGTGATCAAGGCTGTTGGCATATGCGGGCTGGAATCGCGGGATCGTGGAACCGTCTTTGAATATCTAGCAAGGTCGATCGTCTACCAGCAGTTGAGCGGTAAGGCGGCCGCTACGATTCATGCACGTCTTGCCGATTTGTTTCCTCGCAGAAGGATCGACTCAAAGCGCCTTTTGGATCTTTCGTCGACGACATTGCGATCGGCCGGCCTGTCACGCTCTAAAGGCCTGGCTCTTGCTGACCTCGCCCGACATGATCTTGCCGGCGCGCTGCCCAGCCGTCGCCGGTTGAATGCCATGAGCGATGCCGAGATCGTTGAGTGTCTCACGGAGGTTCGGGGCGTTGGCGAATGGACTGTGCAGATGCTGTTGATCTTTTACCTGGGCCGTCCGGACGTGTTGCCGATTCGTGACCTGGGCGTACTGAAGGGTTACCAGAAAATGCGTGGACTGGCAGAACTGCCGCCGCCCGCCCGACTTGAAAGGGCCGGGTTGCGCTGGCGGCCGTTTCGCTCGGCCGCGACGTGGTACCTATGGCGCTGTCTTGAGGTGAATCTACCGAGGCGCTAGGGGCCGGGTGTGGGGTGTGGCGACGTGGCGGTCAAATGATGGTAGCGCCTGAGTAGGATCTCTTTGCTTTCCTGAAAAGCCGGATCCACGAGAATGCACTCGACCGGGCATACCTCCACGCACTGCGATGTCTCAAAATGGCCAACGCATTCGGTGCATAAATTCGGATTGATCTCGTAGATTTCCTCGCCCTGTGTAATGGCCTGGTTAGGGCACTCCGGCTCACACACGTCGCAGTTGATGCATTCATCGGTGATCATCAACGCCATGGGACTACCTCGCCAGCGATGGATTCATCGGCCGAGTCTACCGCCCAGTCGTTTATTGATTTCCGGGTGTAGAAACTGGGACACGTCGCCACCATGAGTGGCGATTTCCTTCACCATGGACGCCGACAGAAACGTGTACTTTTCCGAGGGGGTCAGGAACATGGTTTCGATCGAAGGATCAAGGCGTCTGTTCATGGCCGCAAGCTGAAATTCATACTCAAAGTCTGAAACCGCCCGTAGACCTCGCAGAACCACCTGCGCTTTTGCCTCGCGAACACAGTCAATTAAAAGGCCATCAAAACCTGTGATGGTGATATTTTTGATATGTGACAGCGATATTTTTGCCATTTCCAAACGTTCAGGCAGGTCGAACAGGGGTTGCTTGCTCGGACTGGCAGCGATTGCCAGAACCACTTCAGAAAAGAGCAAGCTTGCCCGTTCGGCGAGATCTATGTGACCCCTGGTAATAGGGTCGAAGGTCCCCGGGTAAATCGCTTTTGTGCTCATATTGGTTTCCATCGTATCGAGTGCGCACCGACTCACGCGCTCGGCAGCGGTCCGCATTGCGGGCGCTTTACTCTACCAATCGTAGCGCAAGTCATCCATACTTTGACGCTCGAACCCGCGGCATGAGATGGGAATTATGGATGTAGTCAGCTTTACGCGTATGGCAGATGGAACTCGTGAGGACTACGAGTTTCTCGATGAAAAAGAGCATGAATTTGTCAGCGCGCTGCCCGATCGCTTGCTTGCGGGTCTTCGTTCGCTGGGCGATTCATTCTCCGGCTATTCGATCAGTCGCCTCGAACACTCATTGCAGTCGGCCACGCGGGCCCATCGCGCCGGTGAGTCAGAGGAAATGGTAGTGGCTGCTTTGCTGCACGATATTGGCGACATGCTGGCGCCCTTGTCGCACAGCGAAATGGCCGCGGCCATTCTGCGGCCTTTCGTCTCGGAAAAGACCTATTGGATCATCAAGTACCATGGCCTGTTCCAGATGTACTACTACGCCCATCATCTGGGGGGTGATCGACACGCCCGGGACCGATTTGCCGACCATCCGTGGTACGACGATGCCGTGCGGTTTTGTGAGGTTTATGACCAGAATTGTTTTGATCCGCACTACGAGAGCGAACCGCTGGAATTCTTTGAACCCATGGTGCGACGCATATTTCGCCAGGTGAAACCTGGTGATGGCGAATGGGTAGCGCGCAATGGCAGCGCCTCTTCATAAGAGATCGGCAGAAGTAGCGGCGAGCGCCTCGTCGGCTTGGTAAAGGCTGTAGCGGACCTGACCTGTGGTTTTCTGTTTGCGGAGTATCCAGTTCGAGGGTATTTGAGGCTTCTCATCCACACGGTGCTCGATGTAAATCTGGGCGCCCGGGTTGAGACTCTGAGAGCGAATCAGTCGATGTATAGCGCGATCTAAAAGACCGCTCCCATACGGCGGATCGATAAAAACCAAATCCAGTTTGAGCGTGCATTGGCCTAACCAGTCCAAGGCATCATGGTGTTCTGCCACGATGTGTTGGGCTTGCAGTGTCGTGATGATTTCCTTTAACTGGCGCCAGGTCCTCTGCTGAGATTCCACCAGAACCACTCGAGCGGCTCCGCGGGAAGCGGCCTCAATTCCGAGTGCACCGCTTCCGGCGAAAAGATCAGCGCAGGTGGCTCCCTGAACGCTGGCTGCCAGCCAGTTGAAAAGGGTTTCACGAACGCTGTCCGGCGTCGGACGCAGTTCGGATGATCCTCTGAAGCGAATGATGCGCCTTTTCCACAGTCCCCCAATAATGCGAACGCGGCCATGCTGCTCTGTTTTTGTGGACTTCAACGCCTTATTTTCCGCTGATCACTCACTGCTGCGATGATAGGATACTTCGCGCCCCATCAACACTGCATCCGCCTTACTTCATGAGTGACCTTGATGAAAAACGCGGGCTTTTTGCCCGTCTCAAAAAAACCCGCGTCTCCCTTGCAGGCGCTCTGTCAGGACTCTTTGAAAAAGACGGGATTCGGTTCGACGATCAGGTGTTTGATGAGTTGGAAGATCAGCTCATTATGGCGGATTTGGGCGTGAGCGCCAGCGCGACCCTAGTGGACAGCATCCGTCAGCGAGCGCGAAAAAAGTCCTTTCGAACGCTGGAAGAACTAAAGCAGGCGCTGGCCGACGAAATCGGTAGCATGTTGGAAACCTCGCAAAAAGAAATTGTGCCGGGTACGCATACGGCGCGACCTTTTGTTCTGATGATGGTCGGGGTAAATGGCGTAGGCAAAACGACCACGACCGCAAAAGTGGCTGCTCACTTTCAGAGTGCGGGCGCGTCGGTCATGTTAGCGGCCTGCGATACCTTTCGAGCGGCGGCTATTGAACAGCTGCAGCTGTGGGGAGAGCGTTTGGGGGTACCCGTGATTGCGCAATCACACGGGGCAGATGCGGCGGCGGTCGCTCACGATGCGCTTGTCGCGGCAAAAGCCAGAGGCATAGATGTACTGATCGTCGATTCGGCCGGGCGTCAACATGTTAATACTGACTTGATGTCGCAGTTGGAAAAGATCAAGCGAGTGTTAGGCAGGACGGATCCCGAGGCGCCGCACGAGATTTGGCTGGTGGTCGACGGCGGAACGGGACAAAATGCGATATCACAGGCCCGCAGTTTTGATAAGGCGGTAGGATTGACGGGCGTGTGTGTGACAAAGCTGGATGGGACGGCCCGGGGCGGAATGGTGCTTGCACTTGCCAACGAGTTGGGCCTGGCGATACCGTTCATCGGCGTCGGCGAGTCCCTGCAGGATCTGGAGCCCTTTAATGCCATGGCTTTTGCGGGCGCACTGGTAAATGACTGATCTTGAGCCCCGAGAACCCCCTTCTTTCAGTTGGTCCCTTCACGACTGATTGACAAAAAGAATATAAAGTATTGAAAAATATATATATTCAATAGCCAAGCCGGTCTTCTGTCTATTAGCACTCAATTAACAAGAGTGCTAAAATAGCGCTATACATCCGACGCCAGGAGGTTTCGATATGACTCAAACATTACCGGTTCTTGCTGATCTAGGCTCGAATAGCGGTCTGTCGGCATATCTGAGCAAGGTCAACACCGCGCCCATTCTTTCTGTAGAGGAAGAGAAGGCGCTTGCAAAGCGGTTCCATGAAGATCGTGATCTTGATGCGGCCCGCCAGCTGGTGTTTTCGCATCTGCGATACGTGGTCTCGATTGCCCGCGGCTTTGCAGGTTATGGCCTACCGCTCAGCGATCTTATTCAAGAGGGGAACGTTGGGCTAATGAAAGCGGTCAAACGCTTTGATCATGAGCGCGACGTGCGTCTGGTCTCTTTTGCCGTGCACTGGATCAAAGCAGAAATCTATGATTATGTAGTGCGCAACTGGCGCATAGTGAAGATCGCCACGACCAAAGCGCAGCGAAAATTGTTTTTTAATCTGCGAAAGAATCGTGCGCGACTTGGCGTCATGAAAGAGGCGGAAGTGGAGTCGATGGCGGAAGCGCTCGATGTCAAGCCCGAAACTGTGCGCGAGATGGAGACCCGTATGAGCGGGGCGGATGTCGCGTTCGAAGCCGACGATGATGAAGATGATGCCCCTCGAGGGCTGGCACCGGCCGAGGCGATTGGCGATAGCTCGTTCGACCCCGGGCGGTTGATTTACCAAGCGGATGAGCATCGGTACAGACACCAGCAACTCGACAGAGCGCTGGACAGTTTGGACGATCGCAGTCGAGACATTATCGCGGCCCGCTGGTTGGCTGAGGATGACCACAAGCAGACACTCAGTGATCTGGCCGATAAGTACGGCGTATCGGCAGAGCGGATCCGTCAAATCGAGAAACGGGCCATGGAGCAAATGCGTCAGGCCGCGAGCGCCTCGGCCTAAATGGGCTAGGGCAGTATCGCCATAACCAGAATCGATAGTGTCGAGCGAAGGCTCGAAAAAAAGCGCCCGATAGGGCGCTTTTTTTGTATGAAGTCACGTTAACTGAACTACATCAGTAGTTCGATCAGTGCTTTTTGTGCGTGGAGCCGGTTCTCGGCTTCATCCCATACGACGCTCTGAGGTCCGTCAATGACGTCCGCTGTCACTTCCTGACCTCGGTAGGCGGGTAGGCAATGCATGAAGAGCGCCGACGGCGATGCCAGCGCCATGGTGTTGTGATTGACCTGAAACGGCGATAGGTCGCGAACGCGCTTGGCTTTTTCTTCCTCCTGACCCATACCGGTCCAGGTGTCGGTGACCACGAGGTCGGCGTGTTCGATCGCCTCGGCAGGCGAATCCGTTATCCGACATTGCGATCCCGCATTCGATAACACCTGCGCATCCGGATGATATGCAGCAGGCGCTCCAATATTCAATTGGAATTGCATCATTGCCGCGGCGTTTATCCAGGAGTGGCACACGTTGCTGCTGCCGTCACCCAAAAAAGCCACCCGCGCGCCCTGCATCTCGCCCCGATATTCATGAAAGGTCTGCAGATCAGCCAGCAGTTGGCAGGGATGAAAAGTATCGGAAAGCGCGTTAATGACTGGAATCGTCGAGTGTTCCGCCATGGTCATCACGCGATCGTGCGGTCCTGTTCTCATGACAATGAGATCCGCCATGCTGGATAGGATTCGGGCCGTATCGCTCACCGATTCCCCCCGGCTCATTTGGCTGTCACCGGGCGATAAAAAAATGGAGGTGCCGCCGAACTGCGCGCAAGCCACCTCAAATGAGACACGCGTGCGGGTTGAGGACTTCTCAAAGATCATGACCATGCATCTCGATCGCAAAAGGTCACGCGTTTTCGGGTTGAGCCGGTCTTTTTTAAGCTCGCAGGCCCGAGCGACGAGCGCACGAAGTTCTGTGGGGGAAAGATCTCTAAGAGTCAGGAAATGACGCATGCCAGAACAAACCGTGGGATGAACGGATCCCAAAAACAAAACGCCCTAGTAGCGGGCGTCTAAAATCAAAGTCTAGCGATGGCCGCTATCCCACGCAAGCATTCGCGAGGCCACTGTTATAATCCGCCGCCCGCGAAAAGCGCTCGCTTTTCGCCCCATATTGCACACGGTTTTTGATGGTGAAAAAAATTAAAAAGGCAGTCCTGGCCTATTCAGGCGGATTGGATACGTCGATCATCCTCAAGTGGTTACATGATCAATACGACTGCGATGTGGTTACGTTTACCGCCGATATTGGCCAAGGGGAAGAACTGGAGCCGGCCCGGGCCAAAGCAAAAACCCTGGGTGTGCAGGAGATCTATATCGAAGATCTTCGAGAGGAATTTGTGCGGGATTATGTTTTCCCCATGTTCCGCGCAAACGCGCTCTATGAGGGCGAATACCTGTTGGGCACATCCATCGCCCGACCCCTCATTGCAAAACATCTGGTCCGAATTGCTGAGGAAACTGGTGCGGATGCGATCTCTCATGGCGCTACCGGCAAAGGAAACGATCAGGTTCGCTTCGAGTTGAACGCGTATGCCTTGAATCCGCAGATTCATGTGATTGCCCCATGGCGAGAGTGGGATCTCACCTCTCGGGAAAGGCTCGTCGCCTATGCTCGTCAACATGGGATTCCTGTTGAGACGCGTAAGGATGGCGGTGCCGATTACTCGATGGACGCCAATATGCTTCACATCTCATATGAAGGCGGCGAGCTCGAGGATCCGTGGAATCGACCTCATGAAGAAATGTGGCGGTGGACCGCGTCACCTCAAGACGCACCAGACCAGCCGGAGGAAATTGAGCTCGAGTTCCGTTGCGGCGATGCAACCGGCCTGAACGGACAATCCCTGAGTCCGGCCCAGATGTTGACCGCGCTTAATGCCCTTGGGTCAAAACATGGCGTGGGGCGCATCGATCTTGTGGAAAATCGATACGTTGGAATGAAGAACCGTGGGTGCTACGAAACCCCTGGAGGAACCATCCTGCTGAAAGCGCATCGCGCAATCGAGTCAATTACGCTTGACCGTGAGGTCGCACACCTAAAAGATGAGTTGATGCCCCGATACGCCTCGCTCATTTACAACGGGTACTGGTTTGCGCCGGAGCGCAAATTGCTGCAGGGGATGATCGATGATTCCCAGAGGCCGGTTAATGGGGTGGTACGCCTACAACTGTTCAAGGGGAGCGTGAGCGTAACCGGCAGGCGCTCTGAGTCTGATTCCCTGTTTGACGAAAGTATCGTGACCTTCGAAGAAGACCACGGCGCTTATCAACAGGCGGACGCCGATGGTTTCATCAAACTCAATGCATTGCGTCTTCGAATCGCCGGCCGCAAGGGAAGGGTTTAAGCGCCCGCAGAGTGCAGCGCCTGCCTGATTACCTTTGTCGGATAGGGACAGCCGATTGAGTCTTAAAGGCGCTATTCAGCCCCATTTTGAGGCGTCATTTTTGTTGCCCCGGTACTGGAGTGACTGGATGCTGGCGGGCGTGATTGCGCTTTGCTTGTGTGTTCCTCGCTCCTGGGCGATGGCGCTGGGCAAAGGCGTGGGAAAATTATTTTTTCGCGTCAACAAAAAGCGCGTGGCGATCGCCCGGCTCAATCTGTCGTGGTGCTTCCCCGATCTTGATGAGTCCGCCCGGGAGGTTATTCTCAGAACGCATTTTTCCCGTTATGGTCAGGCCATTATCGACATGGGATTGATCTGGTGGGGATCTCGCCGGCGCATCGAGCGTCTTTATGAATTTGAAGGCTTAGAGGGATTGATTCAACGGATCGATGCCGGCGAGCACGTTTTGTTAGTTATTCCACATGTGGTTGGCGTGGACCTGGCGGGTGCTGCTCTCTTGGGGCAGGTGAAAGGAGTCTCGATGATGAAAACCCCTTCGAACCGCCTCTTAAATTATTTCCTTCTCAAGGGTCGAACCCGTTTTGACGCCATTATCGTCAGCCGCACGCACGGCCTAAGGCCGCTGGTGAAGGCTATCCGCGCGGGACGGGTGGGGTATTTGATGCCGGACGAGGATTTAGCTGATGCCCAGTCGGTGTTCGTTCCGTTTTTCGGGATCCCTACGGCGACGCTGCCGGTAGTGGGTCGCATCGCGAAGCTCGCTCAGGCGACGGTGATTCCCATGTATTGCGCTCTCAATGATAAAGGCCGTTACCGCGTCACGATAGGTCAGCCGCTGGATGACTTCCCAAGCGATGATTGGCATGCGGACGCCGCGCGAATCAATCTGGAATTCGAAACCTTTATTCGTCAGGATCCGACCCAATACCTTTGGACGCTCAAGTGGTTCCGTTCTCGCCCGGACGATGCCCCGTCGCCCTACCACGCGTAGGATCACCCGTTGAATATCCTTCTTATCAAGCAAACCTCTCTGGGGGATGTGGTGCACGGCACGGCCGCTATCCGATCTGTGCGTGTGGCCTATCCGGATGCCAAGGTCACCGTGCTGACGTCCACGACAGCTTTGCCGGTGCTGGAAAATAATCAAGATATTGATACCTTGCTAAGCTTCGACCGGTATCGGGTGAAGTCGGATTGGTGGCGACGCCCGGGGTGGACGCTGGCTCACATTTTAAAAACGGCTACCAAGATCCGGCGCACGAAATTCGACCTGGCCATCGACTTGCAAGGCAGCTGGAAGACCGTAATCTTTCTCTGGGCGGCGCGAGCGCAGAAGCGGTTTGTGAAGGGCCGCTGGCTGTTTGCGCGCGGTTTTCGAAATCGACGCCTCCACGCGATTGACGAGATGGATGGGGTGTTGCGGCTTGCGGGGATCGTGCCATCGCAGAAGGTGCCCGTCCTTAGCGTGCCGGACGCGAGCCGGGCAGCGGTCATATCCGTGTTGGGGAGTCGACAAGGACCAAAGAAAAAGCTGGCTATTTTCTGCCCGATTACCAGATGGCCGACAAAAAACTGGCCCTTGGAGCGGTTCAGCGTGCTTGCTAAAAAACTTCAGGATGAGTTTTTTGTGGTGTTCACCGGGTCGAGTGAAGACCGAGAGGTCCTCGAGACGCTTTCGCTGGGCCTGTCGGCAGATCATGCGCTTAGCCTCGGCGGGCGCCTTTCGCTCAACGAGTTTTTCGCGCTTATGGAGCGGGCCGATCTGGTCGTCACGGGCGATAGTCTGCCAATGCACCTCGCGTCCAGCTTTAACGTGCCTCTCGTAGCCCTGTTTGGTCCAACGGAAGAGGCCCGCGTGGCTCCTCGGAATAAGCGATCGGTAACGGTGCGAGCCAGAGACGACTGCTCTCGTTGCTACCGTCGGACTCGTTGTGCAAAGAACTGTATCGCAGACATTCAGGTTGAGGATGTCGAGAGCGCCGTGGCAACGGTCCTCGCCCGACAGGGATAAACGACTCTCGCAGCAGGATGCCGGTTAGCTTCGCCAGAACGCGGGTGTCAGCAGTACGAGCAGCGTGAAGATCTCGAGGCGGCCCAGCAACATGGCCGCGGTGAGCACGAGTTTGCTGGCGCTTCCAAGGCTGGCGTAGTTCTCTGCGACTTGGCCCAGGCCGGGTCCGAGATTATTCAGGCAGGCGGTGACGGCAGAGAACGCGGTAACGAGTTCAACCCCAGTGGCCGTAACCGCAATCGACAGGCCGACGTAACTCAGGATGTAAAGCGCGAAGAATCCCCACACGGCATTGATGACGTGATCGGGGACGGGCTTGTCGCCTAGTTTCACCGTAATCAGGGCGCTGGGATGGATCAACTGGCTTATTTCGCGTTTGCCTTGTTTATACAGAAGCACCAGGCGAATCACTTTCATGCCCCCAGAGGTGGATCCCGCGCAGCCGCCTACCGCGCTCATGATAATCAGCATTATCGGTAAAAAGGAGGGCCACCAGTGAAATCCGCTCGTCGTGAAACCGGTGGTGGTGCCGATCGAGACCACCTGAAATATGCCGTGAACCAAGGTATCCGTGACGCTGGCGTACGTCTCGGATGCCATTAAGGTGAGCACCGAGATAGCAGACACAACAAGCACGAATCCCAAAAATACTCGGACTTCGGTGTCTGCCAGGTAGGCCTTGATAGACCGGGTTTTGAAGACGGTGAAGTGCAGGGCAAAGTTCACGGCGGATATAAGCATAAAGGCGATGGCGATAATCAGGATCGCGGGGCTGTCGTAAAACCCAAGACTCTGATCATGCGTGGAGAAGCCGCCGATCGCGACGGTTGAGAAGGCGTGTCCAACCGCATCGAAGATACTCATTCCGCCCAGCCAGTAGGCCAGGGCGCAGGTCACGGTGAGTCCCAGGTAGATGTACCACAGGGCTTTCGCGGTTTCCGTGATGCGGGGCGTCAGCTTAGAGTCTTTCATCGGCCCCGGCGTTTCGGCGCGGTAAAGCTGCATACCGCCAATGCCGAGCATTGGCATCACCGCGACCGCCAGAACAATGATACCCATACCGCCTAGCCACTGAAGCTGCTGACGGTAATAAAGAATCGATGGAGGCAATTGATCGAGACCGCTAAGCACAGTGGCGCCGGTAGTGGTCAGGCCCGACATCGATTCAAACAAGGCATCGACCAGATCGAGCTCGGGGAACGGCGACAGCAAGAATGGGGCGGTGCCAAAGACAGCGAGCACTACCCAAAAAAGAACCACAATCAAGAAGCCGTCGCGAACGCGCAGTTCGCGTTTCTGGTTCCGGCAACTGAACCAGAGCGCCGCGCCAGCAGTGATCGTGCCGAGAAACGCGAGGCCAAATGCAGCGGTGCCGCTATCACGACCCATCCAGGCAATCATGAATGGCGGGATAAGCGTGGTGCTGAACATGGTCAGCAAGACCCCGAGGATGCGAAGGACGGCGGGAGAGAACATGATGATCCCGACCGTTAGATGAACGTGACCGCGACCTGAAACAGTTGCTCAACTTCACGAAGCCTGCTCTTGTCGATCACAAAAAGGATCACGTGATCTTCCGGTTCTATGACGGTGCTGCCGTGAGCGATGACCACTTCGTCGCCCCGCAGAATCGCTCCGACCATGGTGCCTTCGGGGAATTGGATATCCTCGATAGAGCGGCCCACGACCTTCGAGCTCTCTGGATCGCCATGAGCAATGACCTCGATCGCTTCCGCCGCCCCTCGTCGCAACGAGTGCACGGCGACCATGTCGCCTTTTCGGACATGGGTGAGAATAGTTCCGACGGTCGCTACGCGCGGGGAGATAGCGATGTCGACCAGCGAGTTTTCGAGCAGGTCCACATAGGCTGAGCGGTTGACCAGCGCCATCGTCCGATGCGCGCCAAGGCGCTTGGCGAGCATCGCGGAGAGAATGTTAGCCTCGTCATCGTTTGTTAGAGAGCAAAAGACGTCCACCGTATCGATGTTCTCCTGATTCATTAATTCCTCGTCAGCGCCGTCTCCATGCAGCACAACGGAGCGGTCCAATTGACCTGAGACTTGCTTGGCTCGCTTGGCGTCGCGCTCAATGATTTTGACCGTGTAGTTAGACTGCTCCAGAGCGCTAGCGAGGCGCAGACCAATGTTGCCTGCCCCGGTAAGCATGATGCGCCGACCCGGGCGTTCCACCCGGCAAAGCTCACTCATCACGGAATGAATATGTTGCCGGGCGGCGAGAAAAAATACTTCGTCCCCAGACTCAATCACCGTGTCGCCGCGAGGAAGAATGGCGCGGTTCTGACGGTAAATGGCAGCCACGCGGCTGTCGATATCTGGCAGATCCTCGCGAAGCGCCTTGAGCTGTCGCCCGATTAGAGGGCTCCCCTGGTTTGCTCGAACGCCGACCAACTGAATTCGGTCTTTGGCAAAGCTAACGACCTGCAGGGCGTTGGGGTATTGAATCAGGTTGCGGATATGCTGAGTGACAATATGCTCGGGACTAATGATGACGTCGATGGGAATGGCATCGTCGACAAAAATTTCTGGGTGGGAGAGGTACTCGCCGGACCGAATACGGGCAATTTTTTTTGGCGTATGGAAAAGCGAATGGGCGATCTGGCAGGACGCCATGTTCACCTCATCCTGATTGGTGACGGCCAGGACAAGATCGGCATCCGGACCGCCGGCCTGCTCCAGCACGCTCGGATGGGAGCCTGCGCCATGAACCGTGCGTATGTCGAGTCGATCCTGTAGACCCGCTAGTTTCTCAGAATCAATATCGACCAACGTGATGTCGTTATCCTCTCTGGAGAGAATCTCCGCCATGGAGGTGCCGACTTGTCCCGCACCGAGGATGATAATTTTCAACGTATTAAATCCTGTCGCTACGCGCGATATTTGCTGTCTTTGGGATCCAGCCCCAACCCTTTGAGCTTGCGATAAAGATGCGTTCGCTCGAGCTCGGTTCGGCGGGCCAGCTCGCTCATATTGCCCTTGGCTTGACGTAAATGAAATTCCAAGTAGTCCCGCTCGAAACGTTCGCGAGCAGAGCGTAACGGTTGTCCAAAATCCTTCCAGGCGTTCTTTTCTTCGACCGCTTCGACGGGGCTTGCGCTGAGACCCATGATCTCTCTTGTTTCATCAGCCTCGATGACCTCTGATGACGTGGTCAGCAACACTCGGTGAATGAAGTTAACGAGTTCTCGCACATTGCCTGGCCATGGACGGTTTCGTAGATAGTTTATCGAGGAGGTCGAGAAGCGACGGAAAGGCAGATGTTGACTGTCAATAATCTGTTGGGTGTAAAAGGTAATCAGGTCCGGAATATCCTCTCGGTGGGCGCGCAGGGGAGGAATCTTGATGGTGATCGAGCTCAGACGATAGAAAAAGTCCTCGCGCAATTGCTTGGCGGTTAGGCGCTCCTCAAGGTGCTGGTTAGAGGTGGCCACGATTCGAAAGTCGGCCGGCACAGGGGTGTGGTCCGAGCCCCGCGTGAAGGACCCGGTCTCGAGCATACGGATCAGTCTGGCTTGCGTTTCATCATCAAGTGCGCTGATTTCATCTAAGACGAGGGTGCCGCCTATGGCCTGTTCAAGATAACCGGGAGCGTTGACGCCTTCGCGTCCGATGCCGAACAGCGCATCACCCATCGCGGCGGCCTCCAGCGTCCCTAGAGGTGCCTCGATAAACGGGCCGTTGGCATATGAACTTGCCCGATGCAGCACGCGTGCGGCCACGCCTTTCCCGGAGCCGGGCTCGCCTCGAATAAGCAGCGGTTGCCGCATGCCCGCCATTCGGTTAATTAGCTCATTGAGTTCGTTTATTGCATCGCTGTGACCAACAAAACCACTCACGGGCTCAAGCTGGGTCTTTAACGTCACATTTTCCGCCTTGAGCGCGACGGTCTCTAGGGCGCGTTCAACGGTAACAAGGAGTTTGGCAGTGGACAGCGGTTTTTCAAGAAAGTCATAGGCACCGATCCGAATCGCCTCTACCGCGGTCTCAACGGTGCCGTGCCCTGAAATCATAATCACCGGCACCTTTGACCCTTCTTTTTCACGCCATTCCTTGAGGAGAGCAATGCCGTCCGTATCAGGCATCCAGATATCCAGGAGAACGAGGGCGGGCCGTTCGGCGGCAAATTTCGAGCGGGCGTCTTGCGCATTAGCCGCGGTAGAGACCGGGTAACCCTCGTCGCTGAGTACGTCGCGAATGATGTCGCGAATATCCGGTTCGTCATCGACTACCAGGATGGTGTTGGCGTGCATCATCGAGCAAATATTGGCAGGCCGGCGTTCATTGGGCTTGCGTCGGCAGAGAAATTATAACGTTTGCGCCACCCCCCGGCGCATTGATGGCTCGGATGATGCCGCCATGCTCTTCGATAATCCGCCGGCAGATGGCCAGCCCAAGACCCGTGCCTTTTTCTTTAGACGTCACATAGGGTTCAAATACGCGTTCGATGTTATCGGGGGAAAATCCCGGACCCTGGTCGCGTACCGAAATCATGAGTTGGTCCTTTTGGGGATTCCATTCGGTCCGAATCGTCACGACGCCGCCGCTTGCCGCAGACGCATCCTGTGCGTTGATGATGAGATTATTCAGGACCTGTCGAATGGCGTTTGGATCGATCCAAACCAGGCGCTCTGTGGGCGTCAGTTCGGTGATGACCTTCGCGTGTTTTTCGCTGGCGCTAAATAAATCGACGGTGTCGGTGATCAATAAATTGATATCCGTGGCTACGCGATGGAGCGGTGCGGGGCGGGCGTACTCAGAAAAGGCATTCACCATTGTCTTCATCGCCTCAACCTGTTGAACGATGGTTCGGGTTGACCGATCCAGGGTTTCTTTGTCCGGGCCGCTAAGATGTTCGAGGTATTTTCGTCGTATTCGTTCAGCAGAAAGTTGGATGGGCGTCAGCGGATTCTTGATCTCGTGGGCCAACCGGCGGGCGACTTCTCCCCAGGCGGCGTCACGTTGCGCCGTGAGTAATGCCGTGGCATCCTCAAACACGATGACGTGCACCGTGGTGTCGCCTTCGTCGATTCGTGTTCCGCTGCAGATCAGGGTGTGCCGGCCTGTGTCGCTATGCACTCGAATTTCTTTTTGCCAACTCGAACGTCTCTGATCCATGCCTTCTTTAATGGCAGATATCAGGGCGCTCGCACCGGTGAGTGCCTGAGCAAGGACATCAATCGGTTGTTGCTCGAAGATCGACAGTCGGCTTTCAAGAATCGTCTCAGCCGCGGCATTAAATGTCTGCAGGCGGCGATCACTATCAAACGATAGAACGCCCGCCGATAGATGGGTCAGTACGGTATTCAGGTAGGCATGCTCCGCTTCGGCTTGCCGCTGACTTTCCACGACTTTCTGCTGCGCGGAGCCGATCTCTCGAGTCATGGTATTGAAGGAGTCGACCAAAACGCCCAGCTCGTCGCTGCCATGCATCGGCAGCGTCTTCTCATAGTCCCCCCGGGCAACAGCACGGGTACCCTCGGCTAGATCACGTAGCGGCGCCAGCATTCGCTGGGCAAGATAGATGGATGCCCAAACCGCGATAAGTAAAGTCATCGCGGTGATCAGCGTCAGACTAAGAACAAAACTCAGCGTGAGTGGCTGGCGGAGATACTTCAGTTTTTCATACTCCCGCGATGCCGACTCGACGCTTTCGCCGAGTCGTGAGTAGCGTAAAGGCAAGGGGTAGAGGATTTGAAGCACGCGATCCGGGGAGCTTACGCTCAGACCGGAAACGGGTATGGCGACACGCAGCCGCAAGCCAAGGTCCTGGATGGGCTCAAATTCTGCATAAAGTTTTTCACGACGCACCTTACTCAGAACGTCTTCGTCAGGAGCATCTGGGATCAGCGAAATGGATAGGTTGCTACTGGAGGCCAGAATTCGCCCGGTAGAGGAGTGCAGGCTCATCTCGTCGTATCCACCCGCCGCTCGCAAGTTGTCGAGAAGGTTATAAAGTTGCGAGGAGGTATTGGTCGTTTCAATCCGGCGTGCTGATATTCGCGCCTGTCTGATCAGGTCGAGTTTGATCGTCTCTAAGGTGCTGCGGCCCAGTAGCAGGGCATCGTCCAGTGCCTGCTCGATCTGTGTGTCGAACCAGGAATCGACACTGCGACTCAGAAACTGCACCGCAAAGTAATACACCATCGCAAGAGGAATAATGGCGAGTACCGCAAAGGTAATGACGAAACGCATCGTCAGGCGCGACCCCAACGTTCGCGCGCGAAACGCGATAACCAGTTTGCGCACCTGTAAAAAGGTCAGCAACGCAAGGATCGCGACCCCGACCAGGTTCAGTGCAATTAAGGCAGCGTAATAGTCCCCAAACAGGTCATCATCTTGAGCGCTTTGCGTCAGTAGGACCGATGCGCCCAGGAGCGCGATCGAAAACGTCAGGATGAATATCGGCCCGAGGTAGCGTTTCACGGGAGGGTAACCGGCCAGCGACTCCAACTGCTGTCCAGTCGCCAATCCTCTAGCACGAGCGCGATCAGGCGAAGCGGCCCCGGTAGGGCGCCTCGATCCAACGTGACCCGAAGCCGTATCTGTAACCGATCTCTGGGCGTCACGCCCTCAGGAAGCGGGTGTCGCGCCGAATATCGTTCAATAGATCCGAGGGTTTCCGACAGCGTGGCGAAATCGTCTTTACTGCCGTCGCGCAGGCGAGTGAGTTGAAAGCGATTGGAAAGCCCCTGATATTCAATCTGAAACCGCTCTTCCCTTTTCTCGATACCGAAAAACAGCGCGGCCAGGCTCGCCCGCTGCAATTCCGTTTCGACAATGAGCGTCAGTCCAATCCCTTTGGAAAGTGCTTCCTCCGGGTCTCCTGTTACAGAGAGTCGTAAACGCGCGTCTGTGGTGATGATTCCGTCTGACAGGCGAGACTGACCGCTCTCGACGATAAAGTCGGCGTGCGCCCAAGTCGTACCGAGCAGTAGCATACCGGCTGCAGCAAAGCGGAGCAGTCTTCGCAGAACGGGCCTGGTTTTTATCATGTCGTCAGGGCAGAAAAGGACACGTTTTCCTTGTTTAAATTATAAGGTGTATCCCGTGAGTCCTCAGGCGCGGCGTAGGGCGGCATAAAAGAGCCCGTCTCGATGTTCGTTCGGAAGCACCTGATGACCGTAGGCGGTCTTTCTTGCGTCGGGCAACGCGCAGCGTACGGGGTTAGCATCAGGAAGATCGCGTGTCGCGTGCGCCAAAATGTCGTCGTTTTCTGCTGTAAGAATTGAACAGGTAACGTAAACCAGTTGCCCCCCCTCAGCGAGCAGCGGCCATAAGGATCGCACTAATTTCTTCTGCTCTGTGGCAAAAGCGGCGATATCTGACGGCCGGCGATGGTGGCGGATATCCGGATGGCGTTTCATCACGCCGGTGCCGCTACACGGCGCATCCAGCAGGATCAGATCAAAGGGTTCTTGGTTCCACCAACTCCTAGCGTCGTGCACACTGGCAGATATAACCCGGGCCGCTTTGCCGGTTCGCTCCAGATTGGATTGAACCAGCCCGGTGCGACCGGGAAGATCAAGCGCGGTCAAAGAGGCGATACCGGGCAAGGTTTCAAGCAGATGGGTGGTTTTCCCCCCAGGGGCGGCACAGGCATCGAGAACCCTTCCGCCTGTGAAGTCTGCGCAGAGCAAAGGAGTCAGTTGGGCGGCTTCATCCTGCACCGAGCACAGACCCTCCTTAAAGCCAGGTATCTCGTTGACGTCTCTACCTTTATGTAATCTGACGCCCCAGGGGCTGAGAGTGGAGGCTTCAGCAGCGATGTCGTGTTGAGCGAGAAGCCCAAGATATTCCGCGCGCGATGTCCGTTGCGTGTTTATTCGAAGCGTCATGGGCGGTTTTTGGTTGGCGCTGATCAGGATGCCCTCCCAATCGTTTGGCCAACTCAGACGGATGTCGTCGACCAGCCAGCCGGGGGTCGCGTAATGGGCTTCTTCCGAGAGCGTTGTGAGGCGGTGAGGATCTCGCAACCACGATCGAAGCACACCGTTGATGAGGCCAACGGCTCTTGGCCGTCCCAGCACGCGAGCCGCTTCCACGTTCCCCGAAGTCACCGCATAGTCAGGCTCATCAAGATGTTCAAATTGATAAAGTCCGCTTATCAGAAGCGCTTCGAGGACC
>Ga0255757_10000431_pt1 | contig 41229 bp, 36 predicted proteins | sample 071ome_27_FD_179957 | JGI IMG/M metagenome (GOLD analysis project Ga0255757, IMG submission 179957) | Coastal salt marsh microbial communities from the Groves Creek Marsh, Skidaway Island, Georgia - 071409AT metaG (version 2) | ecosystem: Environmental > Aquatic > Marine > Intertidal zone >...
CGATCTGGTCTGCTCCTTCATTACCGAGATCTCGATACAACTGCTCAGTCAAGGCGACGACGCCATGCTTGGTCACCGAGTAGGGCGCGTTGGTCACTCCTCCGAGCAATCCGGCCACTGAGGCGGTATTCACGATATGGCAGGCATCACCCTGGTCAAGCATCTGGGGAACGAAGACTCGGAGGCCGTGAATGACGCTATAAAGATTTACGCCAATGGTCCAAGTCCAATCGTTCACTGAGCCCCGCCATGCGTTCCCAGCACCGCCTACTCCCGCATTGTTGAACAAGAGATGGACCGCGCCAAAAGTGTCGATGGCACGCGCTTTTAAATGTTCGAGTGCTTCGAGTTGAGCGACATCTGTTTGCACGGTGAGCACATCATTGTGACCCGCCTGTTTGAACTCGGCCGCTGTCTTCTCAAGTGCAGCTTCTTCAATATCCGCCATCACGACGTGCATGCCCTCAGCTAAGCAGCGTTCAGCGAGCGCCCGGCCGATGCCGCTGGCTGACCCGGTAATGACCGCTATCTTTCCTTCGAATTGATCCATGTCTTGCCCCCTGCTACGTCAATCATTCTGAATACCCATGCAGCATATCGTGATTCGCGCGAGCGGGCGATGCTGCTGGTAGTGGCGAGATCAGGCTCGCCTAGCTCGATGCCTTGAGGACGCACGGAATCGAGGCAGGCGCTCAAGGATGAGATGGCTTCCCACGCAGACTTAAAACCGTCAGTCTTGATTGGAATAGCGGCCTTGGAGGTATACTTCCGCTTCAGTAGTCTTCAGCGAAGAAATGAGAGGTCGACATGCAAGTGGATTCGAGATCAGATGCGGACGTGCTGGAAGAGGCTAAAGGTTGCCCGATTCATCAGTTAAATCCGATGCATCCAGCATTGCTCAAACAGCCCTGGGGCATGAATAGCAGGCTTCGGCAGGAAGCCCCCATTTTTCAGGACCCTGGCTCAGGTATTTTTTTCGTGTCGCGCTACGAGGACGTGGTCAAAATGGCGATGGACCACAAGACCTTCTCGAGCGTCATGTTGAACCCAACACGAGCCCTTTCTGCCACTTCAGATGAAGAGATCAAGGAAGTACTGGCGTCGGGCTACCCCAACGTCCCAACCATGTTGACGCAAGATCCGCCGTTGCAGCGTCGATATCGAAAATTTGTCGATAACGCCTTCTCACCGGCCAGCCTCAAAGCCCTCGAACCCTTTATCGAGGCAACCGCCCACGACCTAATCGATGCTTTCATTGACCGGGGTGAGTGCGAGTTCCTGTCGGAGTTCGGCGTGCCGCTTCCTCTTCGTGTCATCGTCAATCAGCTGGGGGCACCCGTCGAGGACTTGCATTTGTTTAGGCGGTGGACTGAGGCTGCAATTCGCAATTTGTCGGGTCAGCTCGACCGAGACGGCCTGTTACAGGCAGCGCGTGAAACCGTTGAATTCCAGCATTATTTCGTTGAGCGAATCGAAGAGCGCCGCAAAGCGCCTCAGGACGATATTCTTTCTAAAGTCGTTAATGCGAGCCTAGATGACGAGCAACCACTTAGTCATGCGGAAGCGTTGTCGATGCTTCAGCAAATCTTGGTTGCAGGGAACGAGACAACCTCGTCGTCCTTTACCGAAGGCATATTGCTGCTCATTGAGAATCCGGATCAGTACGCGTTACTCAAAAATGATCCCTCACCACAGATGATCTCTAATTTGGTCGAGGAGGTACTGCGCATTTCCAGTCCTTCATCGAACATGTTTCGGCGCGCGACTGAGGAAGTCGAGTGGCACGGGGTCACTATTCCCAAAGATGCGATCTTGTTTGCTCGGTTTGCCTCTGCGAATCAAGACGGTGATCAGTTCCCCGAGCCCGAAAAGTTTGACTTAACAAGACCCAATCTCAAGGAACAAGTGGCGTTTGGAAAAGGGGTGCATCACTGTCTGGGTGCCGCGCTGTCGAGGCGAGAAATGAACATTGGCTTCAAAATCATTCTTGAGCGGATGGAGAATTTCCGTTTGGCGGATGACGCGCCTGAACCTGAGTTTGCAGCAAATGCGCTGCTACATGGGCTGACTCGTCTGGATATCGCCTTTGACAAGGTATAGCGCTAATAAGCATTTTTTCGAGTGGCCGCGACCAATGGCTCGATTGATTCTGTCGTTTATGGTGTTAGTCTCAGCTGGTGCTGCTCAAGGGGAGAGTCGAGTCATGTGCCAAGAAGCATTTGCTAAAACTATCGCTGTACAACAAATTGAATACTTGCGTCGTGCCTACGCCCGCGCGACGGACCAGATTGGTCTAGGGGATGAGGCGTCTGTCGAAGCGGGTCGCGCGGTATACCGAACCATATTTGCCAAGGATGCGACCTTCGCAGTCACAGGCCCTGAAACGTCGCCGCTGTCGGCAGATGGTCCTGATGGATGGGTTGACGTTGTGCTTGGTGCGCTAGGACCAATGGGGCCGACCCAACACCTGATCGGCACCCAATTGGTTGATATCGAATCCATCACTTTTGACAGTGATTGCCAGGTGACGGACGGCCGAGCCAGCATGGAAAGCTACGTTCAAGCCTGGCATGACACGACAGACGAGCAAGTGTGGCTCTTTATCGGAACCTATCTTGATGAAGTCGTTTTCACGCCTGGTGTTGGCTGGCAAATCAAACATATGGAACTGCGGCGAGTAACGGGCGAGATGCGTCCCATGGCAGCGGCGGCCTCCTAATCGGTCCAACCTTCAGAAGGCTGACTTCAGCTAGTGCATGATCCGGTGCGCCTAAATTAGGGGGCGTCGGACTTCTTATCGGACAAAGGGTCCTCTCTTTCTTTCCAACTTTGATAGTGAGCCAGTTCCTGCTGGAAGTGTTTTGCTACCCACGCAAGGATCGCGAAGTCATCGATCATTCCAAGGCTCAGGATGAAGTCAGGCACCGCATCAAACGGCATGAGGAAGTAAAGTAGCGCAGCGAGCGCGACCACGACCGTGTTGGGGGAAATGTCTCGGTAGCGGCCTTTGACGAAATCTCTCACGAGACCGATCAGGAGGACAAGGGTTCCTCTGTACTGATCTGCCGACCGTGTGGCTTGCTTGGCTTTTTTTCGACCGACCCGCTTGAGCACCTGCTCGAGTTGTTTGGGGTTATCAAGCAGTCTCTGCGCTCTGCGTTTCAGTTTCGTGAGCCGCTTTGGCTCTCCCGTCGGGCGTTCGGGTTCTGGCGAGTCGGGCGAAGGAGGGGGAAGCGAGCCCGAATCCTCGTTATCAGTCACGATGCGTGCTGCGACGACTGCGCTGCCGCCTCATGATGAGCGCTAAAGTATTCGCGCATATCCCAATTGGGCCACCGGCGCTGCGTTAGTTTGAGCGTACGATCCGTCCAGAATCGGTCGCCTGGTAGGGGAATGCCGAGGCTGGCAAGCTGTAAAGGGCTCGCGTGACTCATGATTTGATCCCAGGGTCGGTTCGCGGCTTGCTGCCAAACGTGATAGCTCACCATGTCGTTCCCAGCTGCCTTGTATCCTGCGGTCATGGTGTATCGGTGCCCACCCTCCGCCGTTAGATTGGTGCCTCGATGAAACGTATCGATGCTGTGGGCGAGCAAACTGCCCGATGGTGCCGCGGCCGAGCGCTCACACGCTTTCAGTGCGGCTTGGGATTCGAGTGGCGCAGTAATGGCGTCCTTACCCAGAACGCGGCGGCTGTCTGCTTTTTCGACATAATGCAGGGCACCTAAATCATCAGTGACATCAGTGATGTAGATGATGAAGTCGACGGAGCGCATGGCAGCCTCGTCGCTCGGCACGGTCAACGTGTGATTGCCGAAATCGCAGTGGTGCACCTGATCGTAATCCGCCTCGCCCGTAAATTTTGCCCAACTGTGTGACTGGTAGAGGTGAACCTCTGGAACACCGAGCAGATCTTTGGCGAGTGCGATGAGCGCGGGGTGGAGCGATAGCAGGTTCATCTCCGGACCTGCATCAAACGGTAGCGGCTCGGTATGCAGGAACTGCTTGCCGTGGAATGCCCCAATCTGACCCTCACCCTTAAAATCAACGGCTTGACTCGATTGAGGTCGAAACTCCCCGTACAGTCGCTCGTAGTCCAGTGCAATGGGGGCGATCTCATCCTTGGTGAAAAAGTCCGGTATTAGAAGAAACCCGGTAGTTTTCCACGCTTCGATGTGACTTTGGTTGTGGCGATGGCTCATGACAACAAATGGTGTGTAAAACGGCAGTTTAAATGGACTCAATCGGAGTGGTCCAGGGCGGACAAGGGCCTCGCAATTGACTGGGCAAGCGAAAACAGGATGGGATATAGTCGATCGAGACGCAGCCGAATGGCGATGGATTCCATGGGAGCTGCGTAGCCAGCGAACGCAGGACGCGAAGGGGGAATCGCAATGAGCACAGTGGCACTCGAGAAAAATCCAACGTTTTGGTACTACGGCTCGGCGTCAATCGCCTATGGCATTAAAAATAACGCGTTCAGTTATTTGCTTTTGATTTATGCCAATCAGGTCCTTGGGTTACCGGGTTACAAGGCGTCCATTGCGCTGGCTATTGCGATGCTGTGGGACGCGGTCTCTGACCTTTTTTTGGGGCACTGGTCGGACAAAACCCACTCCCGATTAGGTCGGCGGCATCCGTTTATGTACGCCGCGTTTTTCTTGCTGCCAATCACCTTTTACGGGCTGTTTAACCCGGTCGTCACGCTGTCATCCGAAGATCAGACGTTTATATACGTCCTGGTGTTTGCACTTTTGATTCGTACAGGGACAACGCTTTTTGAGGTGCCCTCAACCGCACTCCTGCCAGATTTGGAGCAGGATTACGACCGGCGAAACAAATGGCTGGCGTTACGTCATGCATTTGGCTGGACCGGCGGTAATGGCATTCACATGATTAACTTCGCGTTTTGGGTGGGCGCATACGGAGTCGCGGTCCAGGCGGGCTATAGTATCTATGGACTAGTGGGGGCACTCGTCATCGCTGCAGCGATCTTGGTTTCTGCGGCAGGCACCCAAAAAGTCGCAGCGGCAATGCCGCCACCCGATGAGCCGTTCAGGCTGAGGGAGATTCGGCGTGAAATCATGCAAATTTTTCAGTCGCTCTCTAACAAGAATTTCGCGGCGCTGTTTTTCTATGGGCTCACAGTTGGAATTGCTGGAGGCCTAGGGACAGCGCTTTACTTATACAACACTACTTATTTCTTTGGTTTCACGGGTGCACAGATCAGCGTGACCGCGATAGGGGTGTTGATATCCCCGCTGATCGCATATTGGGCAGCGCCATATTTTGGTCAGCGTTACGGGAAGAAAAAAGCAGCGATTGGCGCCATATTGGTCAATATAGCGCTGTATCCCATGCCTTATGTCCTGCTCTTGATGGACTACTGGCCGCCACTAGGAAGCTGGGCGTCGCTCTATATTTATAGCGTTTTCATCGTCGTCGAGGTGGTCTGCGGCATCATTGGCGGTGTGTTGCTCGATTCGATGATGGCCGATGTGGTTGAGGACAGTGAGCTTAAGACTAACCGGCGCTCAGAGGGTCTCTTTTACGCCGCGCGAGGATTCGCTGCCAAGGCCATTTCGGCTGGCGGTATTGTGGGCGCTGGCACGATCGTCTCTATTGTCGGGCTCGACGGGGTAACGTCCGTTGATGATGTCACGCGAGAAATTCGCACCGACCTCGCCTCCCTCTTTTTGCCGCTGTACTGCGGCTTGTACATTGTGGGGCTCGTGATCGTGAGCCGATACCGGATTACTCGCGATGACCATGAGGAACACCTCGCAGCGCTTGCCGAGCGTAAGGTGAATTAGAAACTATTGGGGGATTAACCGTTGAATTCAATGATTAAACAAGCCGTCAGTGAGGCCATGCAGTCGTTTATCGACCAGGACATTCTCTCGTGTGTGAGTTATTGCCTTATCGATGACGGCGAGATCGTAGCCGAGGATTTTTTGGGGTACCAATCAAAAGAGCAGGACTCACCACTCGGTGAAGACAGTATCTACCGCATTTTCTCCAACACGAAGATTGTGACCTCTGTTGCCTTGATGAAACTCTGGGAGCAAGGGGCGTTTCAATTGGATGACCCGCTTGAAACGTATTTGCCCGAATTTACAGCGATGACTGTTTTGGACGCAGATGCGGCCGGCCCGGAAGATGTTCGGCCGGCTCAGGCATCGATGACGATTCGGCAAGTCTTAAGCCATTCGGCGGGTCTATCCTATGGGTTTATTGAGCCAGAGTCTGTGATCGATAAAGCGTACGTAGCGGCTGGCATTAACCCAGGACCAACCAACCAGGGCAACTTGGCCTCGTTTTGTGAGCAGGTCGCAGCATTGCCCCTCGCCTATGAGCCGGGCACCTTTTGGCGGTACTCCGTTGCAACCGATGTGTGCGCGCGGCTCGTAGAGGTGCTCTCGGGGCAGACATTTGGTGAATACTTGTGTGCGCAAATTTTTGACCCATTGGGCATGAAGGATACGGGCTTTTACGTGCCAGCTTCTGAGCAACATCGGCTTATCAGTCTTTATGCGCCCACCAATCCGTTCGATCCGATGGCGTCGGGACTATCCCTCGCTGAATCAGCAGATGGCAGCGTCTATTGTCAGCAGCCAACCTTTGAAAGCGGAGGGGGCGGGCTCGTGTCCACGCTCCGGGACTACACGCAATTCGTGCAGATGCTGACTCATCAAGGTTCCTGGAAGGGAGAGCAAATCCTCAAGTCCGACACGCTCGCGTTGATGCGGACCAATCAGCTGGCGGATGGCGTGGGGGTTAACTTTCCATTTTGGGAAATGCCCGGCACGGTATTCGGCTTGGGCTTTGCGCTCCGGTCAACGCTAGTTGAGGGCGAGTCAGATTTGAGGTTGGGCGAATATCACTGGGGTGGAATGGCTGGAACCCATAGCTTCATGTCCCCAGATGGTCGGTTCGCGGGCCTTTGCTTTACGCAGAGAATGCCGGGTTTCTGGCATCCCTTTAGCCATGTCTTCAAATCCATGGCTTACGATTGGGCAGATGGTCTCCGCGACCGCGAGGCTGAATCCAGTGCCTGATGTTTTGCAATGCAAAACGGTTGTTGCGGTCAGTTGCTTTGGTGGTATCAACCCAGGCAGTCAGCGAAGGGAACCAAATGGGAGACGATATGAAGGATAGGGTGGTATCTACTCCGTCTGGCCAACTGCAAGGTCATGTCTCTGCGAAGAACGCCTCTATCCGGGTTTTTCGAGGTGTGCCGTACGCGAAACCGCCCGTCGGTGAGGCGCGCTTTTCGCCGCCGCAGCCTATCGCTCCGTGGGAGGGCGTTCGAGATGCAACGCGTGACCCTTTGCCATGTTGGCAAGCACACTCGGAGGATGCGTTTGTCTGGTCGCGAGGGGTCTTTGATCGGAGTGAGGACTGTCTCTACTTAACCGTGTGGGCAGAAGAAGAAATTGATAAGCCTAGACCCGTGATGGTGTGGCTGCACGGTGGCGCGCACACCGGTGGGTGGGGTCATCATCCCATCTTCGATGGTACGGCGCTGGCAGAGGCCGGTGTGATTGTCGTGACGGTCAATTATCGGTTGGGACCATGGGGCTTTTTGGCTGCGCCCATGCTGAGTGAGGCAGCCCCCCGAAAAGGATCGGGAAATTATGGTCTGCTTGACGCGGTGGAGGCGCTGCATTGGGTCCAGACCCATATTGGGTCCTTTGGTGGTGACCCCGAGAACGTGACGCTCTTCGGGCAGTCAGCAGGCAGTCAAAGTGTTTGCGCGTTAATGGCCTCGCCCTACGCGCAAGGGCTCTTCCATAAGGCTATCGGTCAGAGCGCCGCCTGTATGGATGATTTTTCAGTGGATGGTGCAGGACTTGAGACGGGGCAGCGTCTCCTGGACGAGCTTAGCATTAAGCAGTTGGCGGATTTAAAACAGCTGGATAATCATCAGTTGCTAGAGGCGTCGACAGACTCCCGTTGGGCCGAGCGGTCACGCATTGTCGTCGATGGGGATGTGTTACCCGAGCCACCGAGACGCCGTTTCGAGAATGACACGGCCATGAAAATTCCGCTGATGGTGGGTTCTTTAGCGAACGAGGGGATTGGCCTTATTCCGTTGAATGACGCGCTGGATGAAGGGGGGTTCGAGAAGTTCCTGTCCTCACGATTTGCAAACCTAGAGGCGGGTCGCGAAGCGTTGCTCGAAGCCTACGCCGAAGAGCTGCGAGTCTCTTACGGTCATGCGCAGCACGCGATGGTTACGGATTTGTTTATGGCACATAGCATGCGCGAGTGGGCGTCAATGAATGCCCGTCATATCACGGACACCTATGTCTATTACATGAGTCATGTGCCCCCAGCGTGTCGAATTTATCGACCGGATTCGCCGGAACTCGACCTGCCAGGTGGCCCGAGGAGCGCAGGTGCCTATCATTCTGGAGAACTCGCATTCGTATTTGGCACTATGGATCGGGTGGGATGTGGCTGGGATGATAAAGATGCCGCTTTGTCGAAGCGCATGATTCGTTATTGGACGCAGTTTGCTAAGACAGGCAACCCCAATGGCGAAGGCAATCCCGAGTGGCAGCCATGGGGCGAATCGGGGTTGCCGCTTGAACTGGGCGATAACTTCAGCATGAATGAGACAGCGCTTGGTGCGAAACTCAGTGCGCTTAACGGCGCGCTGTAGCGCGCTTTACAGTCTCGCTCAGTGTCTCCCGCCATCGCGCAGCTGATACTCAGCGCCCATGGCTGTATGAGACAGTTTTATAGGACCATCTTATAGGAAAGCTGTAGTGATTGAGTTTAGTGCCAGGTTCTAGTCAAGGGCTACACTAGAACACGGTAATCGTCGGCCGCAGTCAGTACTCAGTGCTCGTTAATTCCGTAATGCTGGGCAGTCTGATCAAGCGCTGTTCGCAAACGACTCACGAGCGTATCGATCTCTTCATCACTAATCGTGAGCGGTGGCGCAGAAATAATGCGGTCACCCACCGCTCGGACCATCAGGCCGCCATCGATGGCCTGATTTCGACAGTAGAGCGATCCTTCCGAGTCAGGTGCTAGACGCTCTCTTGATGAACGGTCTCTCACGAGCTCAAGCCCCATGAGCATGCCCGTGGTTTTGAGGTCTCCGACGATAGGATGATCTCGTAGCGAGTCGACCGCGCTCGCCCATTTGAGCTGTCGATCGGTTTTGACACGCGCTACGATGCCGCTCTCTTGGTAAATCGAGACAGTCGCGACGCCTGCCGCGCAGGCGACGGGATGGCCCGAGTAGGTGAAGCCGTGGGCGAACTCTCCCCCAGACGTGGTGATGACTTCAGCGATGGCATCGCTCACGCCAACGCCACCGAGCGGTTGATAACCGTTGGTGACCGCCTTTGCGAATGTGATCAGATCAGGGGTGTAGTCGAACGTTTCACAGCCCCACAGATTGCCTGTGCGGCCAAACCCGCAGATCACCTCATCGCTGATGAGGAGCACGCCTCGCTCTTTACAAATTTGCGCAATCAGCGGCCAGTAGTTGGCCGGTGGGATGATCACTCCGCCTGCACCTTGAATGGGCTCAGCGATAAACGCTGCAACTCGATCAGCGCCTAGGCTGTCAATTTTATGCGCCAGCGCCTCGGCAGCGCGCTTGCCGAGCGCTTCACTTGAAAGTGGCTGGTCGGCATCGAAATCATAGGGTTGTTCAATGTGCTCGACGTAAGGCAGCGCACTCATTTGCTTATGCATGCCATCCATTCCGCCAAGACTGGCTGCAGCGATGGTGCTGCCGTGGTAGGCGTTTTTTCGGCTAATAAAGATTTTCTTGTCGGGCTGCCCTAGTAGGTCGAAATACCGATGCACCAGGCGAATATTCGTGTCGTTGGCTTCCGATCCTGAATTGGTGAAAAAGACGTGGTTAAAGCCTTCTGGCAACAGGTCAGTCATTCGCTCCGCGAGTTCGATGGTTGCATCGGTACTGCAATTGAAAAAACTGTTGTAGAACGGTAGCGCGTTCAGTTGCTGGGTAATGGCGTCGATGATGGTCTGCTGGCTGTAGCCTAAATTGGTGCACCAAAGTCCTGACATCCCATCTAGTAATTCGCGCCCCTCGCTGTCAATGATATGGACGCCCTCACCCCGAACATAGGTTCTGCCCGGGGCCTTTTTGTATTGCGCGAAATCAGTGAACGGGTGAAGAAGATGGGCGGTATCGCTAGCGAGTAAGTCCGAGGTGAGGCGAGTGGTGGGCTTCATGGGGACCTCTGTTTCTAATGTTGGGGTAGTTGCCGAAAGTTTAAAGTTTGCGGAGTCTGCTCCGCAACCAGGCCCCAAAGACAAGACTCAGCCCCGCTAAGCCATCAAAATGAGCCCATAAAGCAATTAGGTTTTTGGTCAGTTTTTAGTCATCCAAGACACTGTCTGGTTGGATGAAATAGTAAGGTTCCAGGGTCCACTACCTGGTTCTCGACGGTTCCGAAGTCAAGCGAGCGGCGCGATAAGGTCTTGATTTCTATTGACACTTCACGGTTCTGGCGCATACTGAAGCGAGTAAGGAACAATTTATGAACCTCAAATCGCGCGCTTTGTTAGTACGCCCTACAAAACGCCAATCAGTTCGGGGGGAGTGATTACCACTCGATACCCATGAACAAACAAGCCGCAATCGCCGCAGTGATCGCCTTCACCAGTATTCTGGGGGCATGCGAAGCGCCGCAACCTGTCGATCTCATCCTTACTGACGCCCGCGTGTACACAGCAGATCGGCGCGATTCATTGCCTTCAACCCTCGTCATTGATAACGGCAGGATTCTCGCGGTCGGAGACGCGTCCCTACTGGAACGCTTTGAGGGACCAACACGGGCGCTCAGTGGGCGTCTGGTGCTCCCTGGCTTTCATGATGCGCACACCCACCTGATCTATGGTGGCCGTCAGCTCATGCAGTGTGACCTCTCGGGGCTTGTCAGCATTGCGGCCATTCAATCGAAACTAGCGGATTGCGATTCCGCGCTTGACCCTGAAGAGTGGCTGCTCGGGGGTGGCTGGAACCTATCGCTTTTTCCGGATGCGAACCCTAATCGATCCATGCTCGACGCGATTAATCCCGATCGTGCTACCGCCCTGGTCGGCGAGGATGGCCATTCGACTTGGGCCTCTTCAAGAGCGCTCGCGCTAGCAGGGATTACTGCGGAGACGCCAAACCCGCCCGATGGCGTCATTGAGCGAGATGCAACCGGTAGTCCCTCCGGCACGCTCCGTGAGACGGCACAAAATTTAGTTCACGCCTTTGCCCCGGCCATGCTCGTCGATGATGTGCTAATCGGAGCAGAACGCGCCATTCAGATGGCACATCAATATGGAATTACATCTGCCATCGATGCGGCAACAACCACAGAAGACATTGAGATTTACGAGCAACTGAAAGCGTCCGGCGCGCTCACGTTGAGGATGGCGCTCGCCATAACCGTGAATGATCCGGGCCTTGGGATAGGGTCTCGTGCCGACATCGATGTAAGTGAACGCGGCAATGTTGAGGCGCTTCGTACAGATGCCGCAAAAATATTTGTCGATGGAGTGTTGGAGGGAGAAACAGCAGCCCTGATTGAACCTTACGACAGCCACGCTGGGGGGCATGGGCATTTACATCTAGATGACGACGAACTCTTCGCACTGGTGGCTTCGCTGCATAGTGAATCGGTCCAGGTGATGTTCCATGCCATCGGTGATCTCGGTGTGCGAAAAGCGCTCGACGCGGTGGAATTCGCCATTGCCGAGCATGGTCAAAATGACGCTCGGCATCATATTTCGCATCTTCAATTGGTGGATCCCGCTGACCGAGCAAGGTTTGAGGCATTGAATGTAACCGCCAACATGCAGTCGCTTTGGGCCATGCCAGACACTTACATCACCGACATTAATCTTCCAGTGGTTGGCGAGCACCGGGTGAATGCGATGTACCCATTTGGTTCCCTTGCTAGGGCAGGCGCGCGCTTAGCCGCCGGCAGCGATTGGTCGGTGTCGAGCATGAACCCTTTTCTAGCGATAGAAACGGCGGTCACTCGCCAGGACGCCATGGGTCAAATCGAGGGCGCATTGAATCCAGCGGAAGCAATCACTTTGGCAGAGGCGGTTCGCGCGCACACGGCCCACGGCGCTTACCTGATGCACCAAGATACGGAATTGGGCGAACTGTCGATCGGGATGCTGGCTGATTTGATTGTGGTCGATCAGGATATTTTCGCGATTCCCTCGCAAGATATTTCGGAAACAAAGGTTCTGCTGACTTTGGTTGGGGGAGAAGTGGTTTTTGAGCGAAAAGAGGCGGGCACGAATGGCTGAGGCTTCCTTATCAAACACTCGAGAGCAGTGGTTTCAATGGTCGAAGTACCTGATCTATGCATTGCTCTTCGCCAACATCTTCGCGTTTTTTGCGGAAGAGTGGGCCGCGGCGGACCATATGCTGATGGGCGATTGGACGCTCGGGCTCTTCATCGAGACGTTTCCGGCGACCATCGATACGGTGGCCTGGGTGGCACTACTACTGATGTTTGAATTGGAAACCTGGCACCTGAATCCGCAGACCATGACGGTGGTTCTCAAACGAACTCTGTTGATGGCACGAGTGCTCTGTTACGCATTGATTCTATCGGCCTTTGCTGGATATACGGAGAAACTGCTCGAGATCAATAGCGCACCATCGATTGGCGCAGCGGAGTTTTGCGGCGACGTCAATCCAGACTTCAAATTGCGACGTGGCCTGGACGACTTTGAGGGGGTCGGTGAAGAGATCTGCAGTACTAACGGGATGCTGAGACAACACGAAGCGCAGCGTTGGGTGGCAACCATCGAGGACTACGAGCGATTCAAGGGGCTCGCATGGATAGACGTATTAAATGCTGCTGCCTGGCTAGTGATCGTCGCTATGCTCGAGTTTGAAATACGCACGGGGTTGAAAGCCCGTGCTTCTCGACAGAGTGTTAATGCGCTGAATGCGGTTAAAGGCCTGCTATATCTTGGGTTGGTGGGTTTTGCGATTTATTGGGGCATTGATGGAAAGCCCATTGATTTCTGGGACGCGTTTTTGTGGATCGTCGCGTTTGTGTATATCGAACGCAATTTGTTCATACCCTGGGAGGATGCTTCGTTGTCAGTGGCGCCCTCGAGCGCCCCACTCAATTAGCAAAAGAGTGACCGACGAAACAATTAAACGACAAGCTCAGTGAGCAACAAGAAGACCCCTGAGCTGAATGACGCGTGCTTACTTGTTAACAGCGCTTTTCTCATAGGAAGTGCTCATCATAGAAAAGGAGACCTATCGTGGACAGGCCGGCGCATCTAGAAAAGCGCTTAGAACTATTGATTACTGATGCCAACGGGGTGCCCCGTGGTAAGACCATTGATAGCGAGTCTTTTGAAGAGGACAACCCCCCAAGGTTAGCCGAAGCGGTCCTGTTCCAATGCATCCATGGCAGTTATGCAGAGGCCACCATGGATGATTACAACCCCAAAGATGAAGATTTCATTTTGTCGCCGGATTGGAGTACCTACCGGCGAACCGCCTGGAAAGACGATAGCGTTGGGCAAGTCATCTGCGAAGCGCTCGATAAAGAGGGCGAGCCTTTGCCCTACGATACTCGCAATGTACTGCGCCGCGTGCTGAAAGCCTATGAGGCTCGAGGGCTGACTCCTATCATCGCGCCGGAAATAGAATTTTATCTCTTGACCGCGCCCAAGCGGGGCGATCAAGCCCTTGAGCCCGGATCGGGCGTCGACGGCCGCGATGAATTCGGGGGTGAGGCATTTAGTTTTGACGCACTCGATCGTTACGCGCCTTTCGTCACTTTCCTTCAAGAGGCCGCTGAGGCAGCGGAGCTCAGCATTAGTGCCATCCTTCATGAGGTGGGTGCGGGTCAGATGGAGATCAACGTGGATCATGGTCCAGCGCTCGAAGTTGCCGATCAATTGGTGTTAATGAAGCGACTCGTCAAAGGGTGTGCGGTTGAACATGGCTACTTGGCGAGTTTTATGGCGAAAACGTCGCTAAAGTCTCCTGGGTCAGGGTTGCATCTCCACTGCAGTATGCAAGATTCGGAAGGCGTCAACCTGTTTGCCCTCGAGGATGACAAAGCCCCTGCGCAATTGCGTCACTTTATTGGGGGCTTACAAAAATACCTGCCCCAAGGATTTGCCTTTCTTGCGCCTAATATCAACAGCTATAAGCGGTTTGCCGGAGATCTTTGCATGCCGCTCAATGTAGAGTGGGGGTACGACAACCGCACCACGGGACTCCGTGTACCCTATGGTCTTGCCGAAGACGGTCGCGTTGAAATGCGCGTCACTGGCGCAGACGCTAATCCTTATTTGGCAGTTTCCCTAATGTTGGCGGCGGGTCTTTTAGGGATCGACGAGGCGCTCGAGCCCACGATGGCTCAGGAAGAGGACTGTTGGGAGAACGATAGTGATCTACCCGCTAATCTCGAACTTGCCTTAGTGAATTTAGAGGATGCGAGTGCGCTGGCATCATTGATGGGGGAGGAAATCCTTCGAGTCTTTACCTCGATCAAGCAGGATGAACTCGAGGACTATCACATGCGATTGTCCTCCTGGGAGATCCATTATCTAGGCAGCATGTTGTAGGTCGCTTGTGGCTCGTCTCGCGGGTGGCCGCTCTCATATTGGGTTTCAGAATTCTTGGTATTACGGCTCGGCGGCTCACCGTACGTCATCGCCAAGGCTCGAGGACTCGATCACTGTCGATGTGTGTGTGATTGGTGCCGGTTACACGGGCCTTTCGGCAGCGATTGAATTAGTCCGAGCAGGTGCCAACGTGGTGCTGCTTGAGCGTCATGAAGTGGGGAGCGGCGCATCCGGTCGAAATGGCGGCGTGTTGGGCATGGGTCAGCGACTCGACCAAGACGATTTGGAAGAGATGGTGGGCATCGATTGGGCGCGTCATCTCTGGCAGTTATCCATCGATGCGAATGACTTAGTACGAGCCAGGGTCAACGAATTTTCTATCGACTGCGACCTAAAAGATGGCGAGCTAACAGTCGCCCATAAAGCCCGCCACGAGCGTTCGCTTTGGGATTACGCGGAACACCTTCAGCGTGTCTACAACTACGGTGATATTGAGGTGGTTCAAAGAGACGATGTTCATGAGCAACTAGGGTCTACCAGCTACTTTGGCGGCACCCTTGATCATCGCGCTGGCCACTTACACCCACTCAATCTCGCAAGAGGGCTTGCTCGGGCCGCCGAATCTTTAGGTGTCCACATTTTCGAGCACAGCGAGGTGTCCGCGATCGAGAAAGTAGCGGACGGGCACATCGTGCGAACGGCTATAGGGGAAGTGAGGTGCGGCGATGTTGTTGTCGCTTGTAACGGTTATTTAAACGGTTTATTACCGAGTGCTGACCGATTCCAAATGCCGATCAACAATTTCATGGTGGCTACAGCTCCTCTCGAAGCGGCGGTTGCGAAACGCATCAATCGAGATAATGTTGCCGTGGTCGATACGCGGTTCGTGGTGAACTACTTTCATCTTTCCCGAGATCATCGCCTAATCTTCGGTGGCGGTGAAAACTACACGCCTTTTTTTCCACAGTCCATTGAGCGTGTCGTTCGACCCAGATTAGAGGCGGTGTATCCTGAATTGAAGGGTGTTGGCATCGAGTACGAGTGGGGAGGCACACTGTCTGTAACGATGAACAGAATGCCGAAGTTTGGCAGAGCCGATGATGGGATCTATTATGCCGAAGGTTACTCCGGGCATGGGGTTGCCATGGCAAACCTTGGAGGCGCCTTGATCGCCGAAGCGATTCTGGGCAGGCCCGAGCGGTTTGACCAGATGGCGCAGCTGAAGCAACGGGCGTTTCCCGGTGGGCGCTGGCTAAGATGGCCTGGGCTCATTGCGGGCATGCTGTTTTACTCAATGCTCGATCGGATTTAACCACAGTTGCCTTCCCTTAAATGAAGCGAGGACCAGCAGTATGACGAGTCGTGGATTAACGAATCGCAACCATCCAAGACGTGATTTGCTTGGCTCGGGGAAACCGCAACAGACCTTTAGCGGCACTGATACCTTCCTTCGCAGGAAAGCCACGCGAGAGGTTGCAGGGGCAGATGTGGTGGTGTCTGGTTTGCCGTTTGATCTCGCCACGACGTTTCGCCCCGGCGCCCGATTTGGACCCCAGGCCATTCGAGCGGCTAGTGTTCAGTTGGCAGAATTGCTGCCCAATGCCTATCCCTTTAATTTCAACCCTTTTGATGAGCTTGCAGTTGCTGATTGGGGCGATGTGGAATTTGTGTCGGGTTACCCCGATCAAGCGGTCGCCGTCATTGAGGCTCACGCGAAGCAGTTGCTTGCGCAAGATGTCACCATGCTGACATTTGGTGGTGATCACTTTGTGACTTATCCTTTGCTGAAAGCCCATGCCGAGAAATTTGGCAAGCTTTCTCTGGTCCATTTCGATGCCCATGTCGATACCTGGCCTGATGATGGTAAGCGACTTGATCACGGGTCCATGTTTCTCCGTGCGTTGAACGAAGGACTAATTGATCCCGGTACTTCAGTCCAGATTGGTATCCGGTCCTTTAGCGAAAGTGATTATGGTTTCAACGTATTGTCAGCGCCTTGGATTCACGAAAATGGGGTGAGGGCCGCAATTCTGGAAATCAGACGAGTGTTAGGACGTCGCAAGGCTTACCTGACATTTGATATTGACTGCCTTGACCCTGCTTTTGCGCCCGGCACCGGCACGCCCGTAGCGGGTGGACTGTCATCAGCTGAGGCGCTCACCATCGTTCGGGCGTTAGGCCAATTAGAGCTCGTGGGAATGGATATCGTAGAAGTCGCGCCTGCCTACGATCACGCCGAGATTACTGCGATCGCGGCGGCCACCTTGGGGCACGATATGCTCTGTTTGCTTGCGCAGAAAAAACGCTTTGAAGCGAGGCAGGCTCGCACTAGCCTGGCTTGAGGCCAGTTACCGCGTGCTCGTGATGGCCGAATTGATCACAGATCCCCGCGCGAGTTGTCGCCACGGCGCACGAACCAAATTACTGCATAGACAAAAGGCGTGTCGAACAGCGCAATCACAATTTTGAGCCCGTAGCCCAGTAGGGTGAGTTGGATGAGTGCCTCGAATGGAATCACTCCAAAAAAAGCGATGCCATAAAAGATAACCGTGTCGATGCCTTGGCTCACCACGGTTGAGCCGTTGTTGCGCAGCCAAAGCTTGGCTTCTCCCGTTCGCGCTTTAATGTAGTGAAACGCCCAAACATCAAACGTCTGACTGACGAGATAGCTTAAGAGTGAGGCGATGGTCACTCTGCCAGCAAATGTCATGACCTCCTCAAATGCCGCTTGCCCCTCAAACAAGGGGCTTGGGGTCCATGCGACGCTAAGTTGACTCGTTAGCAAAACCAGCGGGTAGCAAAGCGCGGTGCCGAGGACCGCCCGCTGCGCGGCTTTAGGGCCGGCAAGTTCAGAGATGACATCGGTGATCAAAAAGGTGCTGCTGTAGATCAGGATCGAGACAGTAATCGCTAGCGCGGGCAACCCCGGGATAGAAAGCTCACCTAGTTTTCCGGCGATAAAAATGGAGGTCACAACACTTCCGGCGAGAATAGGTCCGAGGATCTGATGGCCCAAATAGCGGGCGCTGCCGCATAAGACGGCAGTGAGGCCAACGGTTGCGAGTAATGCAAGGAGGGGAAACAGCATGACTTACTGCTTCTCGCCGTTGTGATTGGGCGGCAGGTTGAGTCCATAGCGCTCAGCTAACGCTGCGACAAACGGTTTGTGCGTTTTGATTTCCGCGAGGCTAAGGCCCTGGAGTTCATAAGGGAGCACGAGCCAGTCATCCGTTTGATCAATGACAAAATCTGGTTTTAGGCCCACCCTCCTTTGTGACGGTTTCTCGTAGAGGGACGCAATTCGAACGGCTTCAGGAAAATTTTTGCGCAGCCGAGATTTCAGATGGTCGAGCACTGCGAGCATATTGCGACCGGTGGCGAAAACGTCATCCACAATGAGTAACTTGTCGTCGGCGCTCAGTGTATCCAGCAAATACTGAGTTCCGTGAACCTGAATGTCAGGGGTCGCTGAGTGCAATTGCCGAGCGTAATCCGGCGCACCTTGGTAGGAGGTTCGAATGGCGATGTGGTCGGATACAACGCCTAGCGTTTGCAGGCACTCTTGTACATAAATGCCCACTGCCGAACCACCTCGCCACAAGCCCACGATAAAGCTCGGCCGAAACCCGGACGCATAAATGTTGGCTCCGAGCCTGAAGCTTTGATCGATGACCTCCTGCTCGGTGAGAAATGATCGAGTTGGACCCATGGTATGCTCGCCGACTGAGAAAGAAGCATAACGCAGCATGATTGAAAAGCGCTATTTGGATGCAGAGAAATTACTCGAAGACAGTTGGCATCTTGGCGCGATGGTGTTGGCGAGCGGATTTAAACCAGACTTTATCGTTGCGATTTGGCGAGGTGGTGTGCCGATTGGCATCGGATTGCAAGAGTTTCTCAAAACGTTCGGGGTGACGTCAGATCACATTGCGATTCGGACGTCCTCTTACGAAGGTATCGATCAACAGTCAGCCGTTCGTGTGCATGGGCTTAGTTATCTCGTCAGTCGCGTCACCGATGATGCTTCCCTTTTGATTGTGGATGATGTCTTTGATACCGGGCGCAGTGTAGCGGCCGTGATCGAGGAATTGAGGCGAAGAGCGAGAAAAAATACGCCTACCGATATCCGTATCGCCGTGCCTTACCACAAGCCTGAGAGAAATGAGACGGACCGTCAGCCTGACTATGTGCTCTATGAAACCAGTGAATGGTTAAAGTATCCCCACTCATTAGAGGGACTTTCTCGCGATGAAATCAATCAGCATCGGCCCAACTTAGGCCGTATCATTGATGAAGCACGGCAGGAACAGTGATCACCCATAGGAGATATCTATGACGATTCCAGCAATTGGGCCCCACGTAGTTCTGGATCAGCCCGGTTTTATCCACGAGACGGCTCGGTTGCACGGGAAGGTCTATATAGGGCCGGAAGCCTCGATCTGGACCTATGCGGTCACGCGATCGGAGCTGTATGAAATACGGATTGGTGCCCGCAGCAATATTCAAGATTTCGTGATGATCCATGAGGGCAACGGCACAGGAACGTTCGTAGGAGAAGATTGCTCGATTACGCACCATGTCATCCTCCACGGTTGCACCATCGAGGACGGCTGTTTGATCGGGATCAACGCGACCATCATGGACGGCGCTAAAATTGGGCGAGGGTCGATTGTTGCCGGCAATGCAATCGTGAAAGAAAATGATCACTTCCCACCGAACGCCGTGATCGCGGGAGTGCCAGCTAAGCATGTTGCTGAGCGGGATAACTATGCTGCCAATGTTGAGAACGCTCGATTTTATCAGCGTCTGTCTAATCAGTACTTGAAAGGGATTGACCGTTTGCCCAGCGAGTAAAGGGATGATTGGGTAAGGCAATGGGTGAGCATGTTCTCAAGGCTGGTGCGCAATGCGATTGCTAAAATAGGTGACCCGGCCTTTGGCATGGCGCCGTGATAACGCTGAATCGAAGTGCTCTAGAGGGCACAAACACCCTGGTCACGACAACGGAGAAAGATGCCATGATCGTTCCAGTTATCCTGTGCGGCGGCTCGGGTACGAGGCTTTGGCCCTTGTCTAGAAGGGCCTACCCCAAGCAACTGCTTAACCTGGTAGGTGATCAAAGTCTTCTGCAACAGACAGTGACTCGACTAGAGGGCATCCCAGACATGGCCCCCCCGCTTTTGATCAGTAACGAAGAGCATCGCTTTTTGGTCGCTGAACAGATGCGGGAAATCGGCGTGGAGCCGCAGCGCATTATTCTCGAACCAGTCGGACGGAATACGGCGCCTGCTGTCTGCTTAGCGCTCGAATGGGCGGCTGAGCACGCCACTGAGGCCACGTTACTGATCCTCCCCTCCGATCATGTCATCGAAGATCTTGCGGCATTTCAGCATGCAGTGGCAGCGGCAGTGACGCTGGCAAACCAGGATTATTTGGTGACCTTCGGTATCGCGCCAACGTCTCCAGAGACCGGTTATGGTTACGTCGAACGGGGTAAGCCGATCGAATCGCTAGGATTTGAGTTGCAGAGGTTCGTTGAAAAGCCGTCTTTCCAGCTCGCGGCAGAGTATGTCGCGAGTGGTCAGTTTAGTTGGAACGGCGGTGTGTTCGCGTTCAAGCGCCAAGTGGCCTGCGACGCTTTCAATGAGTGGGCAAAACCGATTGCTGACGCCGTTAAACGAGCCTGGACAGGGCGCACCGAGGATCTCAATTTCTCGCGGCCGGATAGTGAAGAGTTCGCCCAGTGCCCCAGCGACTCGATCGACTATGCGGTGATGGAGCAAGTGAAGCGCGCTGCGATTGTTCCAATGGACGCGGGTTGGAGTGACCTGGGCTCCTGGTCCTCTGTTTGGGATATTGGTGATAAATCAGATGCAGGCAATGTGTTTAGTGGTGACGTCATTGCTGAAAATACTGAGCACACACTGATCAAGGCTGAACATCGTTTAGTTGGTGTAGCTGGTGTGTCTGGGCTAACGATTATCGAGACCGCGGATTCGGTACTAGTGGCAGATCGAGAGGCGTCGCAATCCATTAAAACCCTGGTAGCGAAACTTGAGGAATCTGGCAGGGAAGAGTCTGTCACTCATCGGCGCATATATCGCCCTTGGGGCTGGTACGAATCGGTGGATCAAGGCGATCGTCATCAGGTTAAGCGGATTTTGGTCAACGCGGGTAGCCGTTTATCGTTACAAAAACACGAGCATCGGGCTGAGCACTGGATCGTTGTTAAGGGAAAAGCGCGTGTAACAAGGGGCGATGAAGTGTTGGATTTGCTGGAGAATCAGTCGACCTATATCCCACAAGGATGTGTCCATCGACTGGAAAATCTAGAACCAACGCCTTTAGAAATCATCGAGGTGCAATCGGGAAGTTACCTTGGCGAGGACGATATCACCCGACTAGACGATGAGTATGGAAGAACCTAAGACGCCAGTCCTCGTAAAGACTCTGAGTTCAATTTTGTTTTGCATCCGAGCACCCCTTATCGAACACTAAACCAAGTGGCAAGTGGCAAGTGGCAAGTGGCAAGTGGCAAGTGGCAAGTGGCAAGTGGCAAGAGATAACAAATAACGGGTAACAATCAAGAAATAAGAGGTAAGCGGTTAATAGCGAGAGACAAGCCACAACCAATGAGTGGTTATCGGTTACAGCCGATAAAAGAAGAGGCTGGAGCAGCCCAGCCAAGCCAATCGAAGACCGGGGCCTGGCACTTGGGTACGTTAACCTTTGATTGTGGGTCCCTTTTTGATGCTGCGCTGGATAAAAGGTGGGGGCCGAATCCCTAGTGATCCCCCTTCGCCGCACTTTCTCTGATCAATATGAGAGAATTAAGGCCGCGGAACGGTTTGCTGAGCTTTGACACCCAAGCTGTTTGAACAGAGTCCGCACTGCAGCCCATAAGAACTGTAGTCCAAAAGAAAGGGCAGTCAGTGAATCACGTCAGCGGATGAGGGCACGAATGGCTAAGCGATCGTATCATTTACAGTAAGCTGCAAATGCGGAGCTGGTGGACTGATCAGATTTATGGACCAGACTTCCAGTTAAACCATTAATCAAAGTGTAGAACCAAATAGAAAGAGAGCGAGTCCTTTGGATATTCGAAAGTGTCTATTTCCAGCAGCGGGGTATGGGACCCGCTTTTTACCAGCAACCAAGGCGATGCCGAAGGAGATGCTGCCGATTGTCGCTAAGCCGCTTATCCAGTACGGCGTCGAGGAAGCGCTTGAAGCCGGGCTCCACCAGATGGCGATGGTGACGGGCCGCGGTAAGCGCGCGCTCGAGGATCACTTCGATATTAGCTATGAACTCGAGGACCAGATTGAGGGCTCAACAAAGGAAGCACTGCTGGCAGGAATTCGCTCAATCATCCGTCGCGCGACATTTTCATACACACGCCAGATTGAAATGAAAGGGCTTGGCCACGCGATCTTGACGGGAGAATCGCTGATTGGGGCCGAGCCATTTGCGGTGATCCTGGCCGACGACCTCTGCTTAAACGGTGATCAAGGCGTCCTTGCTCAGATGGTTGAACTGTATCGCCAAGAGCAGTGCAGCATCGTTGCTGTGGAAGAGGTGCCTGAAAATGAAACCGATAAATATGGGATTGTGTCGGGGCAGGCGCTAAGCGATCAGGTCGTCCGAGTCGAGTCGATGGTTGAGAAGCCAGATCCAGCGGACGCACCAACCAATCTCGCGGTTATCGGTCGATACATTTTGACCCCAGATATTTTCAATATCTTGCGCGATCTACCGCCCGGCCGAAATAACGAAATCCAACTGACGGATGCGCTTAACCAGCAAGCCCAAGCGGGCCGCGTGTTGGCTTACCGGTTTAAAGGGCAGCGTTTCGATTGCGGTAGTATCGAAGGGTTTGTCGCGGCAACCCAGCAGGTATATCAAAGCGAATTCCAATCCGGCTAGTGAAGGGCATTCAGTCCGTTTACTGCAGGGACCGATGGAGATAATGCTTCAGCCTTTGCCACGCATCAGCCGCTGGAGCGAGTCGCCGGTCTAAGTCACGGTCCACATGCAACCAAAATCCGTGATTAACATCGTCATAGATGTGCACGTCATTCTCGATGCCGGCTTGCCGCATGGCGCCTACGAACGCGTTGACATCAGAAACGCTGGGGCCTCGGTCTAGCCCAGCAAAGGTACCAAAGACTTCGTGCGTAATCGCACGCAGAGAATCCGGGTCTGTAACAAGGCGTCCGTAGAAAATAGCCGTACCTTCATGGGTTTCCCCGCCCAGAGCATATGACAGCGCAACGCCGCCGCCGAAACACCAGCCAACGGTCGCGATCTTTTCTGCACTCGAGCGGGCTTTTAAGGCCGTCACCGCCGCATTGAGATTGTCGATGATCAACTCAGGGTCAGACTGCGTCTCTCGAACGAGGGCAAGGTTCTCACTACGGGATTGGCCAATTCTGCCTTGATATAGGTCAGCCGCGAGCGCAGCGTAGCCCTCTGCTGCAAAAGCATCCGCTGTCTCGCGAATGCGTTGGCTCAAACCATTCCACTCGTGGATTAGAATCACACCACCTTTAATGTTTCCCTCGGGAAGACTGAGATAGCCAGATGTTTTTGGTCTGTCGGGAAAATAGGCAATTGCCTCTCCCTTTAACGGGGGCGCCTTGCCAATGATTGCGGCGGGAACCTCTGGCAAGCCGGTCACCTTTTCTTGAGGCGCCTCTTCCGTCGCGGCTTGAAGTGGCGATCCGTAAACCAACGCCAAAAGCAGGACGCTTAATATTGCCAGTATGCTGTGAGTTAGGCCGTCTGGATATTGATTGCTATTCATAGGGAGGGGATTAGGCATTGCTTGTCGCTCCGAGAGCTGGTTTTCGCGCAAGAGGCGCAGAGGTTTTGAAAAAAGGAAAAGAACTAGGTCCGATTGACGCTGACTCAGTCTACCCATCTCCAGAGGGAGACTTCCTCAGTTCGCGGACTGCGTCAATCGATATGAGCATAATGACGAACAGTACGATTCCTAATATATCGCCGATCAAGTAGCCTAGGACTCGCTCAAGCGCCTTATGTGGGCCGTCATAGCCCATAAGCATTAGTTGGAGGAAAATCGTATTGAGCGCCGCAGCTAAAACACCCGCAAGCACCAGGCGTCCCCATACTGCCCGATCATGCGTGACCACATGGAAAGGGTTCAGCCTTGCCATTCGAAGTATTTCGAATGCGAGGTAGGCGCTTAGAGTGCCTGCGAGGGTAGGAACCCAAAGATTGGGGCTCCAATGACCCCAGATAGCGGTGTGCAGCCCGTGGGCGATGAGTAGAGGCACGATTGCTTGATGTCTAAAGAGCCAAACGGCAAAGATTCTGACGCCGTGTGGTAGGAAAAGAAGTGCGTTGAATGATGTATTCGGACTGCCAAATATACCCTCGAGGAAACTTACGCCAGGGTACGTCACAAAAAAAGAGCCCAGGTACCAGGCGGTGATAAGGAGGGTCCGCCTTACAAAGTCAGGGCCAGTGCCGATCAGAGCGCTAACAAGTGGCACGGGAAGGCTTGTTACTTGTGTTTAGTCTAGGCGTTTTCTAGACAGAGTCGGTACAGTCCGGTCTTGCGGCCCTCGGCAGGTTGAAGAATCTTTTGGTCGAGGAGTGATTTCAGTGCCCGGTGATAGGTGGGTGCAGATAGATCTCTACAGTAAACGCTGCCACGCAATTTTCTACTAGTGACAAGACCGTCTTCACCCTCCGCGAATTCAGACATGGCATTAAGAATGAGCCGCTCATGCTCAGACATGTCGGCTAGACCAAAGTCCTTCTCCATGCTGAGGATGACTGCTTTTAGCTGAGCCAGTTTTTTTAGATTTTGTAATTCCACGTCTTGTGCTCCTTACCGTCAGGTAAGACTAGCAGAAAAATATTCTTAAAGTGAATAGTTTTTTTTCGCGGAGTTTCTGCCTTGCCAGGCGATGTGTTAGCGAGCACTTGCTTGGACGGTTGGGGGGCTCCTCCTCTGCAACGGCCTGGGTTATTTGTGGGCGAAGTGGCGCTCTCAGCCATCGAGTTAGGTCGCCTTCGGTCACGCAAAGCAAAGGCTTATACCCACCATATCTGAGCATCCTCATTAGCCTAGCGGCTAATCAATTTGGTAGTTGAGTAATAATGTTCAGCAATGACGTTCTGCTGGAACAAGGGGGCTCGAAGGCTTTGCTTCCTTCTGCTTTGGCCGTCTCGGCCAGTGTTCAATATGAAGGTTAAACACCTGCAGCTTGCTGTGAGTCTCCGACGTTTTCCTTGAGCGCTCGATAGGTCAGTAGCTGTAAACGTTAGCGCTTTCGACAACAGGAGATTAAAAATCTAGCCAGAATTGGGGTGGTGCTTGGCAGTCGTCGCGCGGATAGGGCTCTTATTGATAGAGCGAATATCAAAATTCAGCTGGATGCTGATGAGGTGACCCGCATGCCGGCCATCAGTGCCATGAGCACAACGAGGAGCCCCACCATATCTCCTGCGATGTAGATGAGCAGGAAGGGCAAGAGGTTGTCACTGCTAAGCGCGTTGTAATACAAAATTGCGGCAAGTAATCCATTGAAAACCGAAAAAAATAGGCCCACCAAAAATAAATTCCGCCAATGAGGAGCGACTGTCGCTTGATCTTCAGTCGAGGGTGAGGCGTAAAGGTCGTAGCCACAAATACGAAACAGCTCAAACGCGAAGTAGGCGGACACTGAGCCAACGAGTGCCTGGGCAACAGCGAGGCTAGTCGAGCCGTAATGGCCATAAACCCAGATGGTTAGTAACGCTCCGAAGAACAAAGGCAGAATGGCCCTCGCCCCAAAATACCAGGTCGACAGAAGCCGCAATCCGGCGGGCAAAAATATGAGTAACGCATAGGGCGTGTCGGGGAAGATGAGCCGATGTCCCCATGCCAGCGGCAAATGAGAGATGACATAGAGCGCTAGGTAAAGAGCGGGGATCCAAAGCCAAAAGTGGTACCGATCGAAGATGGTTTTAGCCATGTTTCACACTCTTGGGTCGAACGTTCCGGCGACTGTCGACCAACGTTGCCATCCGACAACAGTAATTGTCATACCAAGCAAAGTAAAGCATAGCCCTCTAAATCGTCGAACTTTGGCAGATCGAAAGTGCCCCCGATCTCCAGCTCTGCGGGCATCAAATTGGCAGGCGTCAAAGTGAATCAGAGCCGTTGCATCGCTTGTGAACCGCCACAGCAGAAGAAAAGACGATCTGCTACCTCACCCGCACCACCGATTTTCCGAAATTGACGCCTGCGAAGAGGTTCGCAAAAGCGACTCCGCAATTCTCTACGCCTTCGTACTCCTCGGCTACTGACTTTAACTGACCTTGCGAAATCCACGATAGCAGCTGCTCCCGCGCCTCAGGGTAACGTTCAACCTGGAGGTGGGTCATAAACCCTTCAAGCTTCGCTGAGTGGGTGACGAGTTGAAAGAGATTGCTCGGCCCTTGGGGTGCGAGTCGAGCGTAATCCGCTACCGCCCCGCAAAAAGGGATACGTGCGCCGTCGTTGATGTGCTCGAGGATGACCTCTAAGAGCGGGCCTCCGACATTGTCAAAATAAACGTCGATGCCCTCCGAGCAGGCCGATTCAATGTCTTCGTGAAGGGTCTCGCTCCGGTGACTGATGAAGCCGTCATAGCCGAGCTCGGCAACGAGGCGTTCTCCTTTTGCCGGACTGCTCGTCACGCCAATCACTCGTTTTGCACCCATGATCTTAGCGATTTGGCCTGCGACATAACCAACCGCGCCACCCGCTGCCGAAATGACAACCGTGTCTTGCGCTGTGGGTTGACCAATGTCTTTCAAGCCAAAGTAGGCGGACATTCCCGTGTCACCCAGAATGCCCAGGTGGTAGTGCAAGGGGACATCGCTCTCCTCGAGGACAATCAAGAAATCGTCTTTCGCGACGGAATACGCCTCCCAGGCCAAGCGACCCATCACGAGTTGCCCTTTTTCGAGCGTCGGATGTTGGCTATCAATGACGCGGCCGACCGTCAGGCCCATGACCGGCGCTCCGATGGCCATCGCAGGCAACACATCATCGCCGGCGTCTTCATCCATCCAATTCCGAAAGCCTGCATCTAACGATACATAGTGGTTCTCGATCAGTGCCTCGCCAGACGCAATCGGCGCGACGGGCTGTGTTCTGACCTCAAAGTCCTCGGCGATCGGTGCGCCATTGGGGCGTCTTGCGAGTAGTACTTGCGTGTTATCTATCATTTTCTCGTGAGTGTTCTCGTGCCGTTATTGGGAGTGAAACTAGCATGGTGCCAGCTTGGCGCCAAACCAAGTTGGTCATCCCTGTAAACCTGTGCTGGCGAGCAGAGGCTTCTCCTTGGACATCGAAGAGGTTGAAAAAGCAGGCCGTGTGGGCAGAGTCTTAGCAAGCGAGGTTGACGGCTGCGTCCGTTAGACGAGTGGGAATCAGCCTGAATGAATGACATTAAAGCTGCATAACACCCGCATCAGCCGAGGAGCGGCAGGGAAGCGCTCTTGTGACTCAAACTAAAGGTGAAGCCCTGAGCAAAAAGTGCTTAGTAAAAGATTCTGAGTAAACCTGCTGAGTAAAAGTGCTGAGTAATAAGTGACACCTTTCCTTTGACTGGTGAGATTTTGCTTGACGATCCCGGGCCAATAAAGGAATGCTTCAGCAAGGGGGATAGAAGATGAAACTCAATCGGAAAACGTTGTTCTTTTACGGGTTGGTCGATCTGCCTATCTCTATGTCGCTTTTTCCCGTAGCGGTATTCATTCCAAAGTTTTATGCGTCCGATATGGCCGTTCCCTTGTCGGTCGTCGGTGCGATTTTATTTTTTGTTCGCTGGACCGATGTCGTCACCGATCCTCTCATGGGCTACATCTCTGATCACACCAGAAGTCGTTTCGGACGGCGCAAGCTTTGGATCGCACTTTCCACGCCGATCATGATGGTCGCCGTCTATAACCTCTTCTTACCCGATACCGGGGGGGCGCTCGGGCAGTTTTATCAGATCTTTGTGGATGAGGACAAAGTGAACTGGTTGCATCTTGGTGTATGGAGTTTTGTTCTGTCGGTGGCGATCACCATGATGCTAATCCCCTACTACGCCTGGGGTGCTGAACTGTCGACAGATTACAACGAGCGGAGCATGGTGACAGGCAGCCGAGCGGTCTTCAATGCGCTTGGCTCGCTCTCTGCCCAATTGGTGCCTTCAGTCGCCAAGTTGGTATTTATGATTGGCGGTTCTGCAGTGGTTCTTCAGTTGGTCGGTGTCACCATGTTGGTGCTGATGCCGATCTGCGTCATTTTGACCCTCAGCATGGTCCAGGAGGTGAGTTATCAGCCAACCCAGCGGGTGAAAATGATGGACGGCTTGAAGCTCATGTGGGGCAACGGGCCTTTTAAACGGTTGGTTATGGCGTTCATGATTGGGTCGATCGGACTCAATATCACAACGCCGCTCTACATATTCTTCATCGCTTACATCCTTGGCGCGGAAGATATGGCGATCTTTATGCTCTGCTTCTTCTATTTGGCCAATATTCTCGCGGTACCTTTCTGGGTGAAACTCTCTAAGGCGATCGGTAAGCACCGCGCGTATTTGCTGTCGTTTATGATTTTGAGTTGCGCGCATCCGTTCTACCTGTTGTTGGGTCAAGGCGATTTTTGGTGGATGCTGCCGATGACATTGGCAACGGGCTTCGCTGCTGGCGGCTTCTCGCAAACCCTGCCGAATTCAATGAAGGCTGATGTCATCGATCTAGATGAGCTCCAGTCCGGCGAGAATAGGGCAGCGCTTTTCTTCTCGGCCTGGTCTTTTGCACAAAAAGCAGCTGCGTCGTTCGGCATTCTGATTGCGACCGTTGGTCTCGATTTAGTTGGGTTCCAAGCGCAGGCGGGTGCAATGAACACAGAAGAGCACTTGCTCGGTCTGCGTTTCCTCTTTTCGACCTTTCCCTCAGTGTTCTTCATCATTGGAGCGATGATTGTTTGGAATTACCCTATTACCGAGGAAAGACACGCCGAAATAAGAGCAGAGCTAGGCAAGGCGAAAGCACCGGAAGGGGTTGGTGCTGCGAGTCAGTAGTGTGTTCCTCGCTCAGTAACGTAAAGCAGCAGCCTTGAGATTGAGACATAAAATAAAGAGGGAATGACCCATGGGATCACTGCAAATTGGAGTACCGCTTGATCCCGCCGAGTTGGCGGACCGGCATGCCATCACAGAACTACTCCACTATCACTCTCGAGCGCTGGATCGTTGCGATGCTGAGTTAATGAAAGCGGTGTACTGGAGCGATGCTGAGGTGGATTACGGCGGCTTCAAAGGTAAAGCCCATGACTTTGCGCCGCTGGTCATGCAATCACTCGGCGCTCAATATCAGCTCACTCAGCACCGCATCACTAACACGGTTATGGCACGCGTGAATACGGGCCAGATACATACAGAGTCTTACTGTTTCGCCAAACATCTCGCGGCCGATGGGGCGGAGGAAATGCTGTATACCGGGCGCTATCTAGATCAGTTCAGCAAGCGGGATGGCGCTTGGAAGTTTCAACATCGGTGTGTGGTGATGGATTGGAGTCGCCGGTTATCAGTGACTGATGAGCGTGACCAAGGCTCGTTTGCTGCGCTGACGAAAGGCAACAACACCGAGAGGGACCCATCCTTTGATCATTTAGGAGATTTAGGCTGAGTTCTAAATCTCCTTTAAAAGCGGAAGCTTTGGCCGCGATAACGAGATCACGATGCTGTTTGCGCCTAAATAAAAGACGCCTGAGTGGAAGGGATGAGGTCAAAGCAAGCGACTGGCAGCGTGAAAATCTGCTGAGATTGGTTGCCCGCATTAAATCGATTGGTCAGTCAATAATTAGAGAGATGACTACGCGCTAAGCACAGGGGGAAACAATGGACACGATGCAAGAACTGCTGGCAAAGCAGGCGATATACGAATTGTCTTGTCGTTATATGCGGGGGCTTGACCGTTTGCACCGGCCCTCGCTTGAATCTGTGTTTGCCCGTGATGCTTACTGCGAATACGGGTTTATTAACGGAGCACCTTCGGAATTTATCGACTACGCATTGAATGCGCTCCAGTCCCATATTGCGAATCATCACATGATTGGCAATGCACTCATTGAGTTTGAGGGTGAGGAAGCATTCGGAGAGATTTATTTCCATGCCTATCACAAAGTAGAGGGTGACGAGGCGCCCCTCGATCTTATTATCGCTGGTCGATACATTGACCGATATGTCATGGAGGACGGCGTCTGGAAAATCGCTTATCGGAGTGAGCGAAACGACTGGAGTCGAACGCAACCAACGGCCGACCCTTACTTTGCCAGCGCGCCTACTTCACTGACGGGGAGCCGACTGGACGATGTCGTTTTCCAAACAAGTAACAGAGGCTGGCCAAAAACCTAACTTTCATTCGCTGAATAGCAGCCGAACAGGAGTATCAACAACATGGTTGACCAATTCGCAGATCCATCCAAAGACGCGCCAGCGGGGGCAGAGGAAGGCGGCTGCTTATGCGGTGAAATTCGTTACGAGTTTCCGCGAGACGCTATGATTTCAGCACACCATTGTCATTGTGTGGATTGTCAGAAATCTACAGGCAGCGGCAAAGCGACGATTTTGTTTGTTCCGGCAGATCAATTGCTCATCAAAGGTGAGCCAAAAACGTATACCGTGGTGGGTTCGGCTGGCAGTCACGTAACCCGCGGTTTCTGCGCTCATTGTGGATCCCCGGTTTTGAGTTACGTTGCCGAGCAGCCAGCGCTGAAGTTTGTTAAGGCGGGCAGTCTTGATGACAGTAGTTGGGTGGAGATCACGTCGAGTTATTGGGAAACCTCGGCTAAAGGCTGGTCACCGGTGGATTCAGCGCTCCCTGCGTTTAGCGGTAATCCTGAGTAACGCGATTACCTGAACGGATATTGGGTTTGAACCGGAGACCGTAAGTCAGCTGGGTTAAATCCCCAATCTGCCCGTGTTCATCAATCAACGCAGTATCTGGCTCGTGCGTGTCGCGCTCGTTTCGCTGCTAATTGGCGGCGTTAGGCTGCTTCATCAGCCAATAAAGCATCCAAGTAATCACCGCTTTCAAGTTCGAGCTTTGACAGCGCGTTCAATTCATCCTGATGCTCAGGGAAAGCAGGAATGAGATTTGGCCATGCTGCCGAGCCTTGTTTCTCGGCATCTGCTTGAATGGCGAGTTGCTCCCAGGGGGTGTATGCAGAGAATGCCTCATAGTATACGGCGATCGTGTCAGGCAATAACACTGAGACCAGCTCTTCATGCTCTTCTGGAACAGGCAGAATCGCCTCGATTCGGTCAGCGATTTCATCTTCACGCCCTGCGCATGCGAGTAAACCATCGGCGTGCTCGGGGATGGCTTCAGCCCAACCTCGGTATCTGGCTGCGGCGCTTCGCTCCAAGCGCGCTAAAAATCCTGGATAGGCACTCGCTGGGACTTGAGATAACAAAGGGCGGAGCAGTTCTCCGAATTGAGGAATGGTGATGTTGGGCATGGTGTAGTTTCCTGCATTGAGCCGAGGCCCCAGTCAATGTTTCGCTATCGCTATATTTCCGAGTCTATCGATAACTGCTTAGCACGCTGCCTAGGTGGCGAAAGCATCCTTACCTGACCTGCGCCGCTAGTCGTGTATCTGGCTGAGAATAGCATGGGGAGTGAAAGGATCAAGAATAGAGCGCGCAGAGCCAATCTAGCCGTTCACTAAATCGCGCTCTCAGCATAGGCGCAAGATGACCGCGGTAAGCATAGGAACAGCAGGGTTGATTTTTCATTGACATGGATTAAGGTGTCATAGGGTTTGCTGGATAGCTTGCCCGGATTGAAGGGTATTGAATCTACGGTTGTTGGTTTCAGTTGGATCAGCCCTGATATCAGATTGCGCACGTCGTCTCTTGAGAAAGAACGAGCCCGTGCGATCTCTAGGGAAGGGCGAGAGCGTCCGAGAAGAAATGGGGGTTTTAACATGCGGAACATAGGATCGATCGGCTTAGCCGCCGGTTTTACGATAGGCGCAATCGCTAGTGCGATGAGCTTGCCTGCGATTGCAGCAAGTGAGCGCAGCGCAGTATTGGAAGAGGTCGTGGTTACGGCGCGGAAGCAGGAGGAATCGGCGCAAGACGTTCCAATCGCGATTACCGCCCTCACGCAGGAATTGGAAAATTCTTCAATTAGAAACCTGCAAGATCTAAATGGATACTCGCCAAACCTAGTGTTTGAGAGCAATGGCTCTCGCGGCGGTGGCGGCGCGAACATTAATATTCGCGGCATTAGCCCAACGCGATCAGACGATAACTCGTTTGATGCGCCTGTGGCGGTTGTTATCGACGGAATTTATCTCGGTACGCTTGCTGGCCAGGTGCTAGAAAACTTTGACCTAGAGCGTGTTGAGATTCTGCGTGGTCCTCAGGGAACACTGTTCGGTAAGAATACGGTCGGTGGTGTTGTTAACGTAATCAGAAGTCGCCCGACCGGCGAATTTGGCGGCAAATTCAAGCTGACGGGTGGTCAGGACGGCCAGGCAGAAGCGCGCTTGGTGGTGAATGCAGGGATTACCGATAACGTGGCGCTCAAAGTGTTCGGTACGAAGATCGAATACGATGGATTCATGGAAAACGTCACGACGGGTAATGGCGTTGCCGCGAAAGAATACAGCAACGTGGGTGCGACCCTCCTTTTTGAAGGCGGCGACAATTTCGAAGCCCTGCTCACCGTTGAAGGATTCAACGATGAAGGAACGCTCGATGCCTTCCACACGAACTACAACACGCCTCCCGGGGTAATTCCCGCGCCACCTGCTGGATCGGCGGAAAACGACTTCAGCGGCGGCTTTTTGACGTGTGCGATTTTTGGTACCTGCCGTACCTCACTCGATCGTCCGAGCGTTTCAGAGAACGACAAGGACAACAACTATCGTCTCGACACCGAAGCAGCAACGCTCAACATGACCTACGACATCAACGAGAACCTAACGCTCGTTTCTGTTTCTGGTCATCGACAGGTGAATGAGTATCGAATCTATGATTTCGATGCCTCTGCAGCACCCATGATCACCATTGAACGCTTCAACGACTATGAGCAAACCAGCCAGGAATTGCGTTTAGACGGAGCATTTGAGAAGGCAAAGTTCACTGCCGGCGTGTACTACTTCAACAACGAGTTCACTCAAGATTGGATCACGGGTGATGCGTTCTGGGGAATTCTCTTTGGCGCCAACTTGAGGAATCCAGATCTAGGTGGTCCAGGCGTCTCAGGGCTTACGCTCTGTCAGGCCGGTGCGTTCGCGCCAGTATTCTGTGATTCCGAGCTGACCGACAATGATATTGGCGGAAACATCACGCAGATTCTCTATGAAACACAGGAAACGACGTCCATCGCAGCATTTGCTCAAATGGACTACAACCTGACAGACGATTTGACATTGACCGCTGGTCTCCGCTGGACGCGTGAGGAGAAGGACTTCGTCGCTGGCCAGGCTTACCTCTCTAATGAGGCGAGACAGCGAGCCCGAAACTTCCCAGATTATGCCGTTTTGTCGCAAGAGTGGACTGAGATTTCGCCAAAAATTGGTTTGACCTATCAGGTCAATGATGACGCAATCGCGTTTATCAGCTACGCAGAAGGCTTTCACTCAGGTGGTTTCTTCGGTGTTAACCAGAATATCCGAGACTTTGAGCGTGATCAGTACGATCCTGAGTATGCGGGCAACTGGGAAATTGGCTACAAAAGTCAATTGCTCGACAACCGCATGCGGTTCAACGTGACTTACTTCCGCAATGACTTCGAAGACAAGCAAGAGTCCTTCGTCGCACTCGATCCGGATACCAAGACTGTGGCCTCGGTATTTGATAACGCGGCAAGCGTGATCTATCAAGGGATCGAAGTTGAAGTGCAATATGTCTTCAATGAGTACTTCCGAGGTTTCTTAAACTATGGACGTTTGGATGCCGATTACGACGAGTTCGAGACAGACATCAATCCGAACGATGCCGAAACCATCATCGAAGATGCAAGCTTCTTGAATCCTCGAAACGCGCCTGAGTTTACGCTTGGAGTGGGTGGCACATTGTCGGTTCCTATGGGTGACGGTGACCTTGAAACCTTCTTCAAGTACACGCGTATTGCCGAGGTCGATGCCAATCTCCTGAATCTGGAGCAATCAAAGATCGCAGAGCGTGATGACGTGTCAGCATCGATTGGGTACTACACCGAGAAGTGGGCACTGGTTGCCTTCGGTAAGAACCTGACGGATGAGCGTTACGAAGTATTCTTCCCGATCGCGACACTGTTTGCGGCAGGTTCTGTGAACCGGCCACGAACCATGGGCGTGGAACTGACTTACCAGTTCTAAGTGGTTAATGCTTAAGAAAAACCCAGCTCCGGCTGGGTTTTTTTTTGGTGACGAGAGATTAGCGTTTCACATTCGTCGTGCCGGTGTTGTCGATGGGCTGCATTGCGCAAGGAGCAGCTGCAGATTGAGATGGGGTTGCGATGGGCCGCAGTGTTGCCGAAGATCGTGCGAGGGGCGATAGAAGATAGATAATTTCTCTGCGAATTCGCGCATTGCCTCAGTCATCGGGACGAGTAAGGAAGTCCTACCAGGCTCCAGGCCGATGCCGGATCGCTAACTTAACGGCAGGGGCACGTCATGTTCGGAGCAACCCAAAGTGCTTGGCCCGTATATCGTTGGAAAGCGGAAAACGGAAACCGTTAGACTGAGACACAATCTGGGCATCGAAGCGCTGTTATCCCCCCGGCTGTGCGCAGCACTCGAAGGTCTGCAGCGAACCGGACGGTCGAGCCGAGTTGTGGATCGGAGCTTGATTTCCAGCGGGTTCACTCAGGAGGAGAGCCTTAGCGTGCCTCAAAAGTGAGCCGTATTCGGTTGAAAGGCAGAAACCCTCGCACATGGATACAATAGGCGCGAGTAATGATCGTTGCGCCGCCCAGTGAGGGCCTAGTGCCACAATTGATAACTAACTGAATTAACTAGTTTTTATCGAGTTTTGGCCAAGGACCCGACTAACGTTCAGACAAGCGCAATGCTGTAAGGCCAACGGCTCCAAGTAGCCCTGCACCGAAAAGAACATTCGATGAAGCATTCAACGCTCGATCAGCCCTTGGGGCTGTGTCCAATAAGACTGACGGCACTCGCTCTGTCGGGCTGGCTCCTAACTGCGATGCCGATCAGCGCCGCCCAATTCGGTGCTTGTGACGCGGAAACGAGCCTGCAATCGGATCAGGAATCTTTCGAGGTCGGCTCGATCAACATTCGACGACTGAATGTGTTTTCAGAGGAGCAAGCCGTCAGCTGGCCCTACAGACTTGCCAATGACGCTCATGTAGTAACCAGCGATACGCTCATCAGGCGTCAATTGCTGTTTCAGCCGGGAGATGTGGTTGATCATCACCGCTTGTTGGAATCTGAAAGGTGGCTCAGGCGTAACGAGTACCTTAGCAGTGCCTCGATTAGAGTGGATGAAAACACTGAGGCGGCCTGTAACAGGCCGCTTGACCTTATCGTGACCACTCAAGATCAATGGTCGCTGACGCCGCATCTTTCGCTGGCTAGTGGCGGAGGCGACACGAGGCTTGGGCTTGGCGTGACCGAAAAAAACCTGTTGGGGCAGGGAGTCGCGGTCAGGGTTCGGCGGGTTGAAAATATCGATAGGGATTCGAACCAATTCGGCGTGAGCTCTAGGCATCTCTTTGGGTTACGATACACTGGTCGAGTCTGGTGGTCAGACAGCGATGATGGCGAAACCCTTCAAGCCTCATTGGGAAAGCCATTTTATTCACTGGATACTGCTCAGTCCTGGCAAGTCGAGGTCCAGGATCGAAGCTGGAAGCGAGGGCGGTTCGCTGGCGGTGAAAGACTGAGCGAGCGGTTGGTTACCTCCAAATCTCTGTCGGCAGTATCCGGGCATCTCGTGAACGCGACATTTACTCGTGCTTTTCGATGGTTTTGGGGCGCACGAATTTCGCGGGAGGCAAATTCGATGGATGTCGCGCTGGGTGAACCATCACCTCTGGGGGCAGAGCGCCGCCAGGCGATTGCGTTTGTTGGCTTTCAGTCCGTGGAAGACCGATTTTTGAGCACAAGCGATGTGGATCTGGCTGGAATGCCCGAGGACATCAGGCTTGGAGCTAATATCTGGGGGTACGGTGGCTACTCAAAGGGTAAAGGCGCGATTGGCAACCGCCCATGGTGGAAAGTAGGTGCATCGCTTGCCCCAGTGGGTAATGAGCGCGATTTGCTAGAGCTGTCGTTCGCCAGCGAGGGCTTCAAAGGGGTAGGTCAATCACCGTCTGAATGGGATGCCTCAATGGCGCTTCGTTGGCTGAAAAAACGGGGCAATGGGGTTGCGTTTCAATTGAAGGGTGAAGTGGGCCGGTCCGTGCAACCGTTTACTGGTCGCGAGCGGTATCTTGGCACGATGAGTGGGCTTCGAGGCTTCAGGGAGCGGTTGGTCGCAGGCGCAACGAGCACCAAGCTAACCGTCGAGCGAAGGAAGGTGTTCTCAAGCGAATGGTTCAATGTCGCAAGATTAGGCTGGAGCCTATACGCCGATGCAGGCAGAGTCTGGGATAGCAGCACGCCTAACGGCTTGGCGGGCACTTGGTTGACCAATGTCGGTATTGGGCTGAGAGTGATCCCCACACGGGCAGAGAAGGGCAAAGTGCTGCACGTCGATTTTGCGGTCCCGCTCAATCATAGAGATCATCCTGATGTGGATCGCTTTGAAGTGAGCGTTGCGATTCGTGACGGTCTGTAGTGGCTGAGCGAGGGTTTTCCATGAGGTCTTTTTTCGCTCGCCCACAGTTAATAACCACCGATCAACAAAAATAGAGAGGCCATTAGGTGTGAGTGATCAAACGGATAGTCGTGATGAGATCGGCGAAGGCAGCCAGCCTGGTTCTGCTTTTTTTGATCATTTCGACGCGATGCCTTTCCATCAGTACCTTGGGTTGAAGGTTCAATCTGCAGAGAAGAATAGGGCGACGCTGAGACTGCACCGGAATGAGGAAACACCCACGGGAATTGGAGGGAGTGTTAATGGCGGCGTGTTAGCGACCATGGTGGACATGGCTGCAGTCGCAGCGGTCTTCACAGATGTGCCAGAGAAGGCGATGCCAGCAGGAACGGCGGATCTTCAGATTACCTATTTAAGGCAAGCCTCGGGGGACTACTTGGACGCGGTTGCTGAAGTCGTCAAGCGCGGGCGCCAGTTGTGCACCATTCAAGTTGCGATCGTGAATCCAGAGGGTGTGACCTGTTGTATGGGCCGAGTGTTGTATGCGCTGAGGCCGATCTGAATCCAATCCTCAGCGCGCGACTGCGCCGTTGATAGGTGCGAAGGATAGCAGCGTGATGGGTCAGCTTTGATATTGATCGCTTGAAGTGACTATGAGCCACCCAGTAGCGAGATGGATGATTCGCGGCATACTGCGTATTTAGAGCCGTGTGAGACCGCGTCCATTGCAGGGGCCCACGGGCCGGAAATAGAAGGAGAGGTTGAAAAGATGACAGACGAGGAAGCGATTAGAGAGACTATCCAGATCTATTTTGACGCCATGTTTGAATCAGACGCGAGCAAAGTGTTTGATGCGTTCCACGAAAACGCGAAGATCACGGGGTATATTGCTGAGAGGCTAACCGAAATGAGTGTCTCAGACTTTGCAACGTTTGTTTCTGCTCAATCCTCTGCTAAGGCTGCCGGAGAAACGCCTTTCTTAGAAGAGGTCTCATTGACCGTCGCGGGTAACACCGCCGTCGCGTTGGTCAGAGATGATTACATCGGCAACCGTTTTCTAGACACGCTCTCGTTTGTAAAGTGTGACAGGGGATGGGTCATCTACAATAAGCTATTCCATATCGAAGGCAGTGCGGCCTAGTACGTTGCTAGGCCAGTACTGATTCGCTGGAACACCTACTGCGTTTCAGGATATTAGGCCTATTCAACCGATAGGTGCTCGTCGAATGTTGGCTGCTCCCCCTCCCCATCTTTTAGGGATTAGCGGCGATCACCCATCGATTCCAATCACAGCGTGTCCAAGATTTGGGCGATGTCTGCTTCCGTCGTGCTCGGGTTGACGATGCAAAAGCGCAACGCGGGTTTGCCTTCAAAGCGCGTGGCGACGACAAACCCCTCACCAGAGGCCAGGAGTTTCTCGCTCCAAGCATCATAATCAGCCCCAGACCAGCCGGTTCTCTCGAAGACGACGATGGATAGATTCGGACCGGCGAGCAGTCGGCAATTCGGGTGATTCTCAATTAGCCGCGCGGCTGCGTGTGTCGTGCTGATCGTGGTCTCAACGGCCTCGCTGTAGGCTTTCGTCCCGTGCGTTGCAAGGCTGAACCAAAAGGGTAAGCCTCGAGCCCTGCGGGATAAGTGATGGGCGTAATCAGAGGGATTCCACTCGCCGTCATAGAGCACCTCCAAGTATTCACCATGCTGCCTGTGGGCGGCGCGCGCGTGCTCTGGATTTCGGTATAACAGTGCGCAGCAGTCAAAGGGGGCGAACAACCACTTATGAGGATCGACAATGAAGCTATCAGCCCGCTCAATGCCGTTAAAGGAGGGTCTGGCAGAGGGCGCCGCCAGCCCGGCACCCCCATAAGCACCATCCACATGCATCCACCAGTTATGAGCGCTGCAGACATCAGCGATTCCTTCAAGATCATCAATGATGCCAAGGTTGGTTGTACCGCTAGTTCCAACGACCGCGAAGATCCGCGCTAAGTCCTCGGTGTCCAGTTGCGCGACAAACGACGTGAGATCCTCGCCAGTTAGTTGCATTCCACCGGGAACCGGCATGACGTCGACATCCATGACGTAGCCCGCTTGCGCGATAGAGGCGTGGGCGCCGGATGAGGTCAGGATGGCGCCGCGACCCTGATGACCTGTTCGATGACGGAAGGCGCTTCGAGCAGCGACAAGCGCGCTTAAGTTCCCTGCGGTGCCACCACTCACAAACACACCCCCGCTCGTGTCAGGGAAACCGGCCAAGTCCGAAAGCCAGCGCAGTGCCTCGTTCTCAGCGAAGATGGCACCTGCGGCTTCCATCCAAGAGTTGGCGCAGAAACTTGATGAGCCGACCACTAGATCGAACAAGATGGACGCTTCGGTGGGGGCTGCGGGGATAAAAGAGAGATACCTCGGGTGGTCACCCGAAATACAAGCCGGGGCAAGCACCTCTTCAAAGATCTTTAGCGCACGTTCACCGCCGATGCCTTCGGCGGTGATGGTCTGTCCGGCGCGTTCCCTGAGCGTTGCCGCGTCAATGGGGCCATCAAGTGGTGGGGGGTCCATTCGAATGCGTTCGAGCGCATAGCGAATGTTGGCTTGGGCAATTGCCTCAGCCTGCTCGTCAAAGGTATGCATGAATGGCCAACCTCGTTTGAGAAGTGGTTCCCATTATATGAGGTGCTGCGCTTACAGCGAAGCGAAGAATGTCTCCATGAGGACTTGCACGTGTTCAGAGCGCCGCAGTTGCGGTAACCCATTCCTTGATCTAACCGTTTTATTGGATAGATAGAAAACTGGTGAGAGCGGGGCCAATGGTGCTCCGTCAGGGTAACTAGACAAGCCGAAGCGGCTCGCGTAGCGTCAAAATTTCGGGAATAACAACACGAGGAAGCGTGATGGAGCTACGCGATAAGGTTGTCGTGATTACCGGTGGCAGTGGCGGGATTGGTCGCGCAATGGCCGCCGCTTTTTTGGCGGAGGGAGCGAGGGAAGTCACGCTCGCAGATTTAAATCCTGAGCAGGTGCACGCGGCTGCGCAAGAGCTCGGTTGTCAGGCGGCAGTGTGCGATGTTACCGATGAAGCTGCTATGAATCGATTGGTCGAAGATGTCATCGAGCGGTCAGGGCGAATCGACCTTTTTTGCTCTAACGCTGGCGCAGGTGGTGAGGGGGTTCTGACCGATGCCACGAATGACGTATGGCAAAAGCAGTGGGATCTCCACGTGATGAGTCATGTCTACGCGGCAAGAGCGGTGCTTCCCTCCATGATAGAACGCGGCGAGGGATACCTGCTCAATACCGCCTCCGCGGCGGGACTACTCGCTGCACTGGGATCGGGCCCTTACTCGGTGACCAAAGCCGCCGCGGTTAAACTTGCGGAATTTCTGTCGATTACCCATGGAGATGAAGGCATTAAGGTGTCGGTGCTCTGCCCTCAAGGAGTGAACACAGCCATGGCACCCAAATCGCTCGGTGATGGTCAGACCGATGGGATTATTGAGCCTGAGCAACTGGCGCAAACAGTGGTTGAAACGCTCAGGGAGGAGCGCTTTTATGTGCTACCTCACCCAGAGGTCGAGGAGTACGTGCGCCGCAAGGGTGACAATGTGGATCGATGGCTGCATGGCATGCGGCGCCTAAGACGGGCAACCCTTGAGGGAGACCCCGCATAGTTTGACGCTTTTGGTGGCCTCTAATTAGGAGGCGTTTGAGTCGGGTTCTGCCGGTAAGTCCCTTAGCGGGCGCGTATTTCGCATGAAGTAAAGCGGCAAGTTAATGATGGGCAGAAGCCACTCGTAGTGCATCGGCGTAATCCGTTGCGCGAGGTCCATTAGCACGGCATCTAGGCCAACGAAAATCCTTCTTTTCTTCTTTTTGACGCCAGACAGAATGATTTCTGCGGCCCGGCTTGGATGCATCCCTTTTGCTCTGAACATTTCTGCCATTTGGTCTCTATCAAAATCGGGACCTAGCCTTGAGGCATCATTTTCGTTGAACCTTGAGTTAGCGACGATGTTGGTACCCACGTGACCAGGGTGCACGCAATGAACTTGTATGGGGGAATCTTTAAATTCTTTGGCGAGACTTTCGGTGAAGCCGCGAACCCCGAACTTAGTCGCATGGTAGACCGACTGCCCGGCAACGGCGATCATGCCAAAAATGGAGGAGGTATTTACAAGCACGGCTTCGGGTCGATCCTTTAAGTAGGGTAGGAATGCGCGTGAAGACTTCACAACCCCATTGAGATTGATGTTCATGACCCAATCCCAATCGGTTTCAGACATGCCTTCAAATGTTGAACCAACCGTGACACCCGCATTATTGAATACGAGATCAACGCTACCGTGATGAGCAATCACCGCCTCGGGTAACTGCTCGATTTGGTCCATGTCACCCATATCCACCACATGCGATGACACAGCAACATTGTATTGCTTCACCATTGCGGCCGTGGCTGAGAGCGTCTCCTCGTTGATATCTGTAATCGCCACATTTGCACCTGCCTTAGCGAGTAGGACGGCGAGGTACCGACCCATGCCTGATCCTGCGCCCGTGATAACGGCCGTCTTCCCTGAGAAATCTTTCATCGTCTTGTCCTCCGCTCACCGCAGTAAAAACCATCTTATCCTTCCGTGACAAGCCCTGGTCTAGGGTGGCTGGACTGGCTAGGAGACCCCGGTCTGACCATCGCCGGCGTTGTTTGGCATGTGGGATGATTAGCCTGGTTGTAAAGGTCATGGAATTCGGCCTTGACGCCTTGCCGGTGACCTATTCATGATCGAACCGCAGATAGCAGATAGCAGATAGCAGATAGCAGATAGCAGATAGCAGATAGCAGATAGCAGATAGCAGATGGCAGCGC